>ERZ1504260.877-NODE-877-length-6941-cov-2.448882_pt1 | contig 6941 bp, 7 predicted proteins | sample MGYA00571879_ERZ1504260 | MGnify/ENA primary metagenome ERZ1504260 (study PRJEB39906, sample SAMEA3182110) | gut metagenome | biome: human; feature: gut; material: Stool; isolation source: human stools | place: Canada | collected 2013-04-23 ... | reverse complement strand
TGGTAACTCCTTTATTCTCGGTGTATCCGGTGGTGGTAAGTCGTTTGCAGCAAAGGGAGAAATCATCAATCAGGTTCTTTCTTCGGACGCAGATATTATTATCATCGACCCTGAGCGAGAGTATTCACAGCTTGTCAATGCGATGGGCGGAGAAGTAATCAATATTTCTGCTACTTCCGACAATCACATCAATGCAATGGATATGAATAAGGATTACGGCGACGGTGCAAACCCTGTCATTTTGAAATCTGAGTTCATTATGTCCCTTTGTGAACAGCTCATCGGCGGAACAAATCTCGGAGCAAAGCAGAAGTCTATCATTGACCGCTGCACGGCAAGTGTGTACCGCAGTTATCAGCAGAATGACTATCAGGGACATATACCGACCTTGCAGGATTTCAGGGCAGAACTTTTGCAGCAGGACGAACCGGAAGCAAAGGAACTGGCACTTGCTATTGAGCTTTTTACGCATGGTTCTCTGAACACTTTTGCAAAGCAGACGAATGTGGATACCAATAACCGCCTTATCTGCTATGACATTCTTGACTTGGGTAAACAGCTTATGCCGATTGGTATGCTTGTTGTCCTTGACTCTATCCTGAACCGTATCACACAGAACCGTGCAAAGGGTAAGAATACCTTTATCTTCATTGATGAGATTTATCTTCTGTTCCAGCACGAATATTCTGCAAACTTCCTCTTTACCTTGTGGAAGCGTGTGAGAAAATACGGTGCATACGCAAGCGGAATCACTCAGAATGTCGATGACCTTTTGCAGAGCCACACAGCGAGAACAATGCTTGCAAACTCAGAGTTCATCATTATGCTGAATCAGGCTTCCACAGACAGGCTTGAGCTTGCAAAACTTCTGAATATTTCCGACCTTCAGATGTCCTATATCACGAATGTGGAAGCAGGACACGGACTTATCAAGGTGGGAAGTTCGCTTGTACCGTTTGCAAACAAATTCCCTAAGAACACGAAACTTTATAAACTGATGACGACCAAGCCGGGCGAAGCATAAGGAGGGATTTATAATGTCTAAAATTCAATTTCGCAATGCTGCACACAGAGATTTTGTATTGGAAAATCTGGATAAGTGTAAAGTCAATGACTGCTATCACAGAGCATTTTTCTATGTGATGGGTATTTCAGAAGAAACGAGAATGAACATTGGAAAGATGTTTGATTTCAAGAGGGACTGTATCATACCGGAAGGTATGCACGGCGGTTGGCAGACAAGTGGCACAGTCAAGGTCTGCCACCTTGCCTTTAATCTCTGGAATGGATTTACGGAAGAAGGCAGGGAAAATCTCTATACACCGGAGGAACTGTTCTGTTGCGGATATGCTCCGTATTTTATGGAGGGTATCAAGTTGAGGTATCCGGAGTATTGCAGAGATTTGACTCCACCTAAGAGAAATGATATGGAAAGGTAAGAGAAAATGAGCAGAAAAATCTATATTATTATTGCGGTGGTGTTTACGGTAGTGTTGTCTGTAAGCACCTTCTTTATTATCCGTAATCACATTGACTCTGCCAAGCAGAATGAAGTCTATGATAACCTTGCGGAGATTGTGGAGGACGAGCCGCCAAAGGAAAATGAGGGCGTGACGTTTTCGGAAGATAAGGACTATCTTGCGGAATATCTTGAACTCTATCGGCAGAATGAGGATATGGTGGGTTGGATAAAGGTTGAGGATACCAATATCAACTATCCGGTCGTGCAGTCTGTAAATGAGCCGAACTTCTACCTGAAGCACAAGTTTGATAAGACCTATTCTGCTTATGGCTGTCCATATGTGCAGGAAAATTGTAATGTGCAGAAACCTTCAGACAACATCATTATTTACGGACACCACATGAATGACGGTTCTATGTTTACGGGACTGATGAAGTACAGAAATAAAAGCTTTTGGGAAGAACATAAGGATATTACGTTTGATACACTGACGGACAGACACCAGTATGAAGTGATTGCAGTCTTTAAGACGGTTGTTTATACAAACAGCTCCGATAGCTTTAAGTATTATGAGTTTACGGACGCAGAAAATGCGGCAGAGTTTGATGCGTATGTTGCTAAGTGCAAGGAACTTTCTCTGTATGATACCGGAGTATCGGCAGAGTATGGCGACAAGCTGATTTCTCTTTCTACTTGTGAATATTCAAGAAGCAATGGCAGGCTTGTTGTTGTCGCTAAGAGAGTGGATTAAACCCCACTCTCTATTATTTTTCGAGAAAGGAGGAAACCGATGGCTGATATAAAAACAAGAGATACAAGCAAAGGTACAATCAAGACCATAAATAAGGCAGCAGTTGCCACGGAGCGAATGAAGAAAGCCTATGTGATGACGAAAGATAAGGCAGAACATTCCACCAATGCTTCGGAAAATTCCGCAGAGGAATATGCTTCCGATAAAATCGAAGCGGCAACGGATAGGACTGTTCACGGAACGGCATACCGTGCGGATAAAGTCGGCAGATGGGGTGTGCGTGAAACAAGACAGAATTATCAGAAAGCCAAAAGGGGAATTGAGAATTTCAAGACCAAGCGTGCAGAGAAGCAGCTTCAAAAACAATCGGTCAATCCTGTCGGAAAACAGAGCATCCGAACTCTGGAGTGTACGGAGAAAACAATTAAACAGTCTGCAAGGTCGGCAGGAAATACGACAGTCAAGACCGTATCGAAAGGTGCAACCAATACTGTTCAAAGGTCGGTTAAGACTGCTGAACACACGGCAAAGACTTCTATTAAGACCACAAAAGAAGCTGCCGTTATAGCACAGAAAACAGCAAAAACAACAGCCAAAGCAACACAGAAAGCGGCTCAGACGGCAAAGAAAGCGGCGAAAGCCACAGCAGATACCGTCAAAGCGACAGCGAAAGCTACTGTTGCGACAGTCAAAGCGATTATTGCAGGGACAAAAGCACTTGTAGCAGCAATCGCCGCAGGCGGTTGGATAGCGGTGCTGATTATTATGATTGTCGTATTGTTTGGTGCTGCCGTAGCAATGTTTGGAGGAGGAAGTGACAGTAATTCCTATACTCCGGTAAGTGCAGAGGTAGAAGCCTATGAACCTATCATACAGAAGTATGCCAAGGAGTACGGCATTCCTGAGTATGTAGAACTTATCAAGGCGGTTATGATGCAGGAAAGCGGCGGCAGAGGACTTGACCCTATGCAGGCAGCAGAGGGAAGTTTCAATGCAAGGTATCCGCACGAACCTAATGGAATTAAAGACCCTGAATATTCTATCCAGTGTGGGGTTCAGGAATTGAAAGCGGCTCTTACTTCGGCAGAAGTGGAAAGTCCGATAGATATGGAGCATATCAAACTTGCCTTGCAAGGCTACAACTTCGGTAATGGATATATTTCTTGGGCAAAAACGAATTACGGCGGTTATTCTTATGCCAATGCAGTGGAGTTTTCCACTCAGCAGGCACAAAGGCTTGGTTGGGACAGTTATGGAGATACCCAATATCCGGCTCACGTTCTGAGGTACTATCCGTATGGGCGAGCCTTTACTGCCGGAGGTAATCAGGCGATTGTTGAGGTTGCCTTGACACAGCTAGGCAATCAGGGCGGACAACCTTACTGGAGTTGGTACGGCTTTAACAGTCGAGTGGAATGGTGTGCCTGCTTCGTATCTTGGTGTGCTGACCAATGCGGGTATATTGAAAGCGGACTTGTTCCGAAATTTGCAGGTTGCGTGGATGGTGCAAACTGGTTTAAGTCAAATGGAAAATGGCAAGACCGCACTTATGAACCAAAGGTAGGAGATATTATCTTCTTTGATTGGGAAGGCGACGGTACAACAGACCACGTTGGTATCGTAGAGAAGTGTGAGAATGGCACTGTTTATACTGTAGAGGGTAACTCAGGCGATGCCTGCAAGCAAAGACAGTACGCAGTCGGAAGCAGTAATATCTATGGATACGGTATTCCGGCATATTAAAAATTCCAGACGGTGTCTGGAAAATTGAAAAGATGGCTGCTCAGTTGAGTAGCCATCGGGTACATTATGAGAAATCAGTTGTTTCTCTGTTATTCAGGAAAATATGGTGTGTGTGATAAGTGAAGCTGAAAAGCATATCGGCATTTTCTTTGCTGCCGTCTAAAAAGGAAATATCATCGGCAAGGATAAAAAGAATTGCTAACAGCTTCTTGATATATCCAGTGTAGCAGGCATAATCTACATAGATGTTGGCGATATATCCCTCGGCAAATTCTATCAGGTCAGCGTCAATTTCAAAGCTATTGGATAGTTCGTAAACGGTTTTGATAAATTTATCCTTGTCAGCAATTCGCTCTTTACTTGGAACACTTCTGCGGTTCTTCTGTATAAATTTAAAAAAATCATCAGCTTCCGTAAAGTCGGGAGTGACTGAGCTGTCAGTTCCCAAATCTGTTTTGTAATCCTCAAATTTCTCTTTTTCAAACCGATTACTGAATATTATCTTTTGTTCGTCCATTCCTTTTACCCCTAAGTTTATTCTATGGAGATTGTTTAACTTGGCTCTTGGGTTGTGATTTGTCTTTCGCCATTAACAATCGTGAATTACTACTTTTATAGTATAACATAAAAATAGTTGGGAATCATCACTAATAGTTGGTTTGACTTCCTTTGGGTGCGTGTGATTTGAAATCGACTTAACCTATACTATTAGTTATGGAAACACACTAAGGGAGGTGATGTGATGAAGCTCGATACAATCGGCAAGAATATAAGAAAGTTCCGACTTGCAAGGAAATTACGCCAAGAAGATTTGGCTGAGAACAGATTTGACAACAAATTATATTGGTATGGTTGAGCGTGGAGAGAAAATTCCGTCACTCGAAACTTTCATAAAGATAGTAAATGCTTTAGGTGTATCATCGGATATGGTTCTTACTGATGTCCTGGAAACGGGATATACAGTCAAGAACTCAATGCTTAATGAGAAGCTTGAAAAACTTGCTCCTGAAGATAGAAACAGAATTTATGAAGTCATAGATACACTTGTGAAGCAGTCAAAGCAAATACTTCCATAAAACACAGAAGTTCGTCCTAATCGACGAGCTTTCTTTTTTTCAGTATAAAAAATTTCTGCTATCGACAAATTTTTCGGGACTTCGACAGAGAGAATATGCTATAACAACAACTGTCAGTGATAGACACATACTAATAGACATAGGAGGAAGTAGAAGTGAACGACATTTTCAGACAAATAGCAAAAGAAAATGGAACAACCGAAAAAGCAGTAAAAGAGGAAATGCAGTTTGCCATTCGGGAAGCAATGAAAAGTGCTGAACCGGAAGCAATAGCTTTTTGGAAAGCAGTTGCACCGGACGGAAAAGAGCCGCCGATAGAAAAGGTCATAGCAATGATTGCATTGAATGTTAATAATAGAATGTATAATTGAGGTGCTTCGGCATCTCATTTTTATTATTCTTTAGAAGAGTTGCATTAGGTGTTTGCAAAAAGTGACACCTTAGTGTCTGAAAGGTTACATTTCTGCCTGAAATCTTGAAATGCCTGAAAATTTAATATATAATGTTAAATGACTAACTGTAACGAAGAAGAATTATAAGATGAAGAGGTGTTACTGATGAAGATATGCTATAACAAACTTCAAAAACTTATGATTGACAATCAAATGAAAAGACAGGATTTAATGCGTGCAGCCGAAATTACATCATACGCTGCAACGAAGATAAATAAGAATGAGCCAGTATCTCTTGAAGTACTGATGAGGATATGTCAGGTGTTTCATTGTGATATTGGAGATATATGCGAAGTTATTTTAGACGAAGATTAAAACACGGAGGTAATTATAGATGGCAAGGGCTGCTAAACCAAAGAAAGAAATATCAATGGAAGAAGCACTTTGGAAAAGTGCTGATAAACTGAGAGGTTCTGTTGAGCCTGCGGAGTATAAGCACGTTGTTCTGAGTTTATTCTTCCTTAAATTTGCCAGTGACAAGTTTGAGGAATGCCGTAATAAAATTATTGCCACACACGGCGAAAAGTATGCGGATATGAAGCCGTTTTATACTCAGGAAAATGTATTCTATCTTCCTGAAGAAAGCCGTTGGAAGTACATTATTGAAAATGCAAAGCAGGACGATATTGCCCTGAAGATAGATACAGCACTTTATACGATTGAAAAGAACAACCCGGCACTGAAAGGTGCTTTGCCGGATAACTATTACTCCCGCTTACATATTGATACGGCAAAGTTGGCTTCTTTGCTTGATGAAATCAATCGTATCAACACTGATGATAAAGAGAACGACATTATAGGTCGTGTATATGAGTATTTTCTTAGTAAGTTCGCTCTTGCAGAAGGAAAAGGTAAAGGAGAGTTCTACACACCAAAGTGTATTGTAAATCTGATTGCCGAAATGCTTGAGCCTTACGATGGAATACTTTATGACCCTTGTTGCGGTTCGGGCGGCATGTTTGTGCAGTCCATCAAGTTCGTAGAAGCACATAGCGGTAATAAAAAGAAAGTGTCTATTTACGGTCAGGAATACACAAATACCACTTTCAAACTGGCAAAAATGAACTTAGCTATCCGTGGTATTTCTGCAAATCTTGGAGAGATGGCAGCCAATACATTTACCAACGACCAACACAAAGACCTTAAAGCAGATTTCATTATGGCAAACCCACCTTTCAATCAGAAGCAGTGGAGAGCCGAAAATGAGCTTGTAGACGACCCTCGTTGGAATGGATATGAAGTTCCACCAACAAGCAACGCAAACTATGGTTGGATACTGAATATTGTTTCTAAACTTTCACGAAACGGTGTGGCAGGTTTCCTGCTTGCCAATGGTGCATTATCTGATGATGGTACAGAGTTAAAAATCAGACAGCAGCTTATAGAAAATCATTTGGTAGAAGCAATCATTATTCTTCCGAGAAACCTTTTCTATACCACAGACATCAGCGTTACCC
>ERZ1504260.869-NODE-869-length-6971-cov-4.993349_pt1 | contig 6971 bp, 9 predicted proteins | sample MGYA00571879_ERZ1504260 | MGnify/ENA primary metagenome ERZ1504260 (study PRJEB39906, sample SAMEA3182110) | gut metagenome | biome: human; feature: gut; material: Stool; isolation source: human stools | place: Canada | collected 2013-04-23 ... | reverse complement strand
GGACCTTCTCTACCAACTGCGTGTCCATTCAGGGCCGGTACGGCATCCCCTGCGTGGGCTTCGGCCCCGGTGCGGAGTCTCAGGCCCATGCGCCCAACGAGATCACCTGGAAGCAGGACCTCGTGACCTGCGCCGCCCTGTACGCCGCCGTGCCCGGCCTGTACAAAACGGAGGAGAAAACCGAGGACGCCACGGAATTCCGTCAGTCCCTGACCGACAATGACATCCAGTAAATATGTTCATGAATAGGAGATGGAATTATGTCTAAAACGATCGAATTGGCCCGCCGTTTAGAGCGTTTGCACATCAACAATATGTATAAGTCCGACTTTTATTGGACTTGGGACAAGACTGATGAGGAATTGGAGGCCATCTTCACCGTAGCCGATGCGCTACGGGATCTCCGGGAGCGGAATCAGTCCACCCGGATCTTTGATTCCGGTCTGGGTATCTCCATCTTCCGGGACAACTCCACCCGCACCCGCTTCTCCTTTGCCTCCGCCTGTAATCTGCTGGGTCTGGAGGTTCAGGATCTGGACGAAAAGAAGTCTCAGATCGCCCACGGTGAGACCGTTCGGGAAACCGCCAACATGGTGTCCTTCATGGCGGACGTCATCGGCATACGGGACGATATGTTCATCGGTGAGGGTCACAAATATCAGAAAACCTTTATGGATGCCCTGGATGAAGGCTACCGGGACGGCATTCTGGAGCAGCGGCCCACGCTGGTGAACCTCCAGTGCGATGTGGACCACCCAACCCAGTGCATGGCAGATATGCTCCACATGATCCATCAGTTCGGCGGCGTGGAGAACCTCAAGGGCAAGAAGATCGCTATGACCTGGGCATATTCTCCCTCCTACGGCAAGCCCCTGTCCGTCCCGCAGGGCGTCATCGGCCTGATGACCCGCTTCGGTATGGACGTGGTGCTGGCTCACCCCGAGGGCTATGACGTCATGCCTGAGGTAGAGGAGATTGCCAAGAAGAATGCCGCTGCCACCGGCGGCAGCTACAAGAAGGTTGCCACCATGGAGGAGGCCTTCGACGGCGCGGATATCGTCTATCCCAAGAGCTGGGCGCCCTTCGCCGCTATGGAACAGCGTACCAAGCTGTACGCCGCCGGCGATCAGGCGGGCATCGACGCGCTGGAGCAGAAGCTGCTGGCCCAGAATGCCCAGTTCAAGAACTGGACCTGCTCTGAGGAAATGATGAAGCGCACCAAGGACGGCAAGGCCCTGTATCTCCACTGCCTGCCCGCTGACATCACTGGTGTCTCCTGCAAGGAGGGTGAGGTGGACGCCTCCGTGTTCGACCGGTATCTGGTACCCCTGTACAAGGAGGCCAGCTCCAAGCCCTATATCATCGCCGCCATGATCCTCATGAGTCAGGTAAAGGACCCTGTCTCCTGTCTGCGGGCGTTGGATGGTGCCAATGACAGCCGCAAGCGGTTCTAAGTCTTATATTTCCTGTTGAACCCTCATAAAAACGACAATAGCGGGGATACTGATTGCATCAGTATCCCCGCTATGATTATCCATTGTCAGAAATTGTCAGGAATGAGGAGCAACAGTATGGGTAAACGAATCGTCATCGCCCTGGGCGGCAACGCGCTGGGCAAAAATCTGCCGGAACAGATGCTGGCGGTAAAGGAGACCTCCAAGGCCATTGCGGATCTGGTAGAAGCCGGGCATCAGGTCGTAGTGGCCCACGGCAACGGTCCCCAGGTGGGCATGATCCAGAATGCCTTCGCCGCCTATCGCAAGCAAGAACCCTCTGCCGATGTGATGCCCCTGTCCATGTGCGTGGCCATGAGTCAGGGCTATATCGGCTACGATCTGCAAAACGCCCTGAAGGAGGAGCTTTTGAATCGTGGCCTTCAGCAAGGCGTCGCCACGGTGCTGACGCAGGTGGTAGTGGATGGAAACGATCCGGCCTTTCAGCACCCCACCAAGCCCATCGGCGCCTTTATGTCCAAGGAGGAAGCCGAGAAAATGGCCCGCGAAAAGGGCTGGCACATTGCGGAGGACGCAGGCCGGGGCTGGCGGCAGGTGGTGGCCTCTCCCAAACCCTTAGCCGTAGTGGAATTGACCACCATCCGGGCGCTGGCGGAGGCAGATAACGTGGTCATCGCCTGCGGCGGCGGCGGGATTCCCGTCATCGCCACGGACCATCACCATCTCAAGGGCGCCGCCGCAGTCATTGACAAGGATCTCGCCTCGGAGCTGCTGGCGGAGCATCTGGATGCCGATATGCTCATCATCCTCACCGCCGTGGAAAAGGTAGCTGTGAACTTCAACAAGCCGAACCAGAAATGGCTGGATACCCTGACGCCGGAGGAAGCCCGCACTTATATAGGCGAGGGGCAGTTTGCTCCCGGCTCCATGCTTCCAAAGGTGGAAGCCGCCGTCAAATTTGCGGAATCCAAGCCCGGCCGCACCGCCCTCATTACCCTGTTGGAAAAGGCCCGGGACGGCATCGACGGTAAAACCGGCACCCGTATCGCCTGCTGAACTTCCCCGCCCCCCACAGCCGAACACGCAAAAAAGAGACGCCCGCAGGCGTCTCTTTCGTTTCCGTTTTTAGTTCAGGATCAGCAGGATCAAGGTCAGCACCAGGAACACAGCACCAAACCACTTGGTAGCGCGAGCCAGCTTAGCGTCGATGGTCTTGGCCTTGTTCTTGGCCAGGAAAGAATCAGCCACGCCGCCGATGGCACCGGACAGGCCCTGGCTCTTACCGGACTGGAACAGCACGATCAGGATGATAGCAAGGCCGCAAAGCAGCTGCAAAATAGTAACAACGGTCTTCATAGTGGACAACCTCCGAACATTCATTCGCGCACAGGCGCAGAAAATCATCTTACAGAAGTTTATAATACCATAGCTTTGTCCCTATTTCAAGTCCATTTTACAAAAAATATCTGTCAAAGTCTCACGTTATTTATAGAACAAATGTTTGCATTTCAGGAAAAGCTATGGTATACTGACTGTGAGATACATTGCTCCGGCGCAGCTGCCGGAAGCTGCCAATAGAATGGAGGTCATTTCATGCTTTCTGCCATGCAGCAGAGGATCTATGATTACATTGCCGCCTGCATCCAGACGCAGGGGTATCCCCCGTCTGTCCGGGAGATTGGCGAGGCCGTGGGCCTGCGGTCCCCCTCCACCGTCCACTTCCATCTGAAAAAGCTGGCGGATGCCGGTGTCATTGAGATCGGCGCCGGAAAAGGACGGGCCATCACCCTGACCCATCCCGCCGCGCCGTCCGTCCCGGAGCCGGAGGAACCGGCGGACCGGGTGCCCATCGTGGGCAATGTGGCAGCCGGCAGTCCCATTCTGGCTCAGGAGTGCATCGAGGACTACCTCACCTTCCACACCGGGCATCCCGGGGACGTTCACTTCGCCCTGCGGGTCCGGGGCGAATCCATGCTGAACGCGGGAATTCTCCCCGGCGATCTGGTGGTGGTGCGGCAGCAGCAGACCTGCAATCAGGGGGAGATCGTGGTGGCCATGATCGATGACGAGGCCACCGTCAAACGGTTTTCCCGGAAAAATGGCCACATCTGGCTATTGCCGGAAAATGACGATTACGAGCCTATCGACGGCACCTACGCTCAGATCCTGGGCAAAGTGGTAGCCGTGGTGCGGCAGTATTGAGCTACGCCCGCCCGGACCGGTACATGGCCCCTGCCTGTGGCTGGATGCCGTTCAGCTCCAGAAGCTCTTCCACCGTAACAAACCAATACCCCTCCGCCTCCAGCGCGTCCACGATCTGAAGCGCCGCCTCCACGGAGGAGGGGTAGATGTCGTGCAGCAGAATGATGTCTCCGGGCTGTACGTCCTTTAAAACAGAGCGGACCACCATCGCCGTATCCCGGCTTTCCCAGTCCCGAGGGTCCACGCTCCAGTGGACCATAGGCACCGTAACGCCGGTGCGGACCGCCGGATCAATGAGGCCGTAGGGCGGTCGCAGCCAGCAGCTATCCGTGTCCAGGAGTTTGCAAACTGCGTTTTGCGCTGCCTGAATGTCCCGGAGCTGTGCCGCTGGGGCCGTACCGTCCAGGCGGATATGGCTCCACGTATGGGTCCCCACCTGATGCCCTTCTGCCTGCATCCGCAGTACCAGATCCTCGTTCCCCGCCAGCCGCTCCCCCACTAAGAAGAAGGTGGCGTTGGCCCCCCGCTCCCGGAGGCCGTCCAGCAGCCGGGTGGTAGTACCCCGCCGGGGTCCGTCATCAAAGGTGAGGGCTACATAGTTCGGCTCCTCCGGCAGTTCCGCCGGGGCTGAGGCCGGTACCCCCGTCACCTCCGCCGCCGACTCTAAAAAAATCAGCAAAATCAGATAAACAATAATTGACAGCAGCTTTTGCATCCCCATCGCTCTTTCTTTCCGTATTCAGGGATAGTTTGCGCACGGGGCGGAAAAATACCGCTGTCAAAATCATGGAACGCAGACAAAAAAGGACAGCCTTGCTCACTCAAGGTCATTTTGTTCCGGTTTCGTGCAAGGTCGAAGAAACACCGCCTCATGAAACATAAGGCGGTGTCTTTTTACTCGTTTTTCAGGATGTTTCTGTATTTTTTGTCGATAAAAAACGTAAACGCAATGGACGGCATGGCCAGCACAAGCAAAATGATGCAGAGCAAACATGTCCCGATATTCGCAGCCGTATACACCGCTATCCGATCGAACAACAGCCACGGAACACCCAGCAGCAGCCACGATACGCCCAGCAAACGAACATAGGTTTTCGTCCAGTCATGCCCTTTGTATTCACTTCGGATGACCTGAAAATCCAATATACCGGCGATTCCGTATATGACCCAGAAGGTACTCAGCATCAAGATCACATCCACTGGAACACGCCCTCCTTCCGGTTCTCCGGCTTTGCTCACTCAAACGGGTGGAAACCCGTCACCACATCAGCAAAAAACCGAACAAGGAGCTGAGGATATTCAGCCCAATGATGGCCGCAAAAATCCAGAAGATCAGCTTGCCCACCGCAGGCTGCGCTTTCCCGCTTTGTCTTCCGCTCTGCCGGGATGCAGGTCTCTGCACAGACGGCTGTGGCGCCGCAGCCGCCGTCCGGCGGGTACCCTTGGAAAGGCCCATGCGCTTGCGTTCCCGGTTCTCCTCATGCAACTCCTCATGGACGAAGGACCCGGCATGGCCCCGCTCATTGATCCCGTCCACCCGGATCACCGCGCCGTTGGCGTCGATGGTGGTGGACTTGGGCGGCTGGTTGAACGCGCCGCACTTCGGACAGAAATCATCGGTATCATAATCGTAGGTCTTACCGCACTCATAGCATCGCACTTTGCGCATAACGCCACCCGCCCTTTCATTTCTCTGCCTGTATGATACCACAGTCCCGCCCGTTTGAGAAGAATTTTTTGAAGTCGATAGAACGCGAAGTAAGACCAGGTATTCATTTTAGGATTGCCCCGCGTCACATATTCAAGCCGTCGGCCGCTCCCCCAAGAGGCGGATCTGCCGCCCGTCGGTGCAGACGATCCCCTGCTCCTTCAAATGCCGCAGCTCCCGCATCATGGCGCTGCGGTCCGTGGCGATGTAGTCCGCCAGGACACTCAGGGAGAAGGGCAGCGTGAACACATCCTCCCCGCTCTTCTCCGTCTGCTGGCGGAAATAGCACAGCAGCTTTTCCCGAATGGACCGCCGGGACAGGACGTCCACCCGCTCGCTGAGAGAACGGGTCTTATTGCTGAGCAGGTTCATCATATTGTAGACCAACGTGCTGTGGTGGGTGCAGGCATTCTCGCAGCGTTTGAATATGCAGGAATTGTCGATGAACAGAATGTCGCAGGCGGTGCGGGCCACCACCTCCAGACTGTCCGCCGCGAAGCCCGCAAAGGCCAGATGACGGCCAAACACACCGCCGGGTCCCATGTCCTCCAGCACCGTCGCCACGCCCGCCTCGTCGATCCGGATCAGGGACACTTGCCCCCGCTCCACAATGCCTACTGCGTCCGTCCGGGAGGATGTAAAATCATAGACCTGTTCCTCTGGCACATAAGACCGCTGGGCCGCCTGAAAGCAGGTCAGCATCCGGCGGTATTCCTCATAGCTGATGTCATGGAACAGCGGACTGCTTTTCAATTCCTGGGCTGTCAGCATTGCAGCGCCTCCTTGTTGCATTTATCACTATTTTTTATCATAGCAGGTCCTTGCCGAAAAGAAAAGGACTATTTTTTCAAATTTCATACATTGTTCAAGAAATCGACAATGGGTTCCTGTATACTGTATATAGAGAAAAGGAACGGTTCCGCCGCTGTCGGCGTTCGTAAATGGAAAGGAGCACTCAGCGTGAACATTGCCTATTTTCTGCTTCCCAAAAGCCGGATCGCCTATCTGTACGATGACTTTACCTTCCGCCAAGGTCTTGAAAAGATGCGTAACCGGGGCTATACCGCCATCCCCGTCATCACCCGGGACGGCCGGTATGTGGGCACTGTCAGCGAGGGAGATTTCCTCTGGCGGTTGTTGGATACCGACGATCCCTCCATGAAAAAGGCGGAGGAGCTGCGGGTCCGGGACATCATCGGCAGCAAATACCCGGCGGTCCGCATCACCGTGACCATGGATGCGCTGCTGGAAAGTGCCATGAATCAGAACTTCATTCCCGTCATCGACGATCTGGATAATTTCATCGGCATCGTCACCCGGCGGGACATCATCAGTTACTTAGCCAAGGAAAACGAAAATAGCTTTGCGTCCCCTGTTTCCAAAATTGGATAAACAAACCCCCGCCCAAAATTGGGCGGGGGTTTCATCGTGCCGAAAAAGCCGTTTATCCACTGACATCCCCGGAATACATGGTATTCCGGGGATGTTTCTGTTCAGCGCTCCATCAGTTCACCGGGGTCGGCTTTTTCCGCCGGATCGGCGGCGCAGGGAGCGAATCAACAGGAAGATCAAGGCCAAAATCAGCAGTACGATCCCCAGTACCACCC
>ERZ1504260.868-NODE-868-length-6975-cov-2.688584_pt1 | contig 6975 bp, 6 predicted proteins | sample MGYA00571879_ERZ1504260 | MGnify/ENA primary metagenome ERZ1504260 (study PRJEB39906, sample SAMEA3182110) | gut metagenome | biome: human; feature: gut; material: Stool; isolation source: human stools | place: Canada | collected 2013-04-23 ... | reverse complement strand
ACATGGTGCGCACCATGCACCGCGATGCCATCATCTTCGCCTGCGCCAATCCCACGCCGGAGATCTTCCCCGACGAGGCCAAGGCCGCTGGTGCGGCGGTGGTGTCCACCGGCCGCAGCGACTATCCCAACCAGATCAACAATGTGCTCTGCTTCCCCGGTATTTTCCGCGGCGCACTGGACGTTCGGGCCAGCCAGATCACCGAGAATATGAAGATCGCCTCCGCATATGCCATTGCCGGTCTCGTCAGCGACGAGGAGCTGACCGCCGATTATATTCTTCCCAAGGCGTTTGATCCCCGTCTTCGGGACGCGGTGGCTCACGCTGCCCCAGAGGCCGCGAGGAAAGACGGCGGGGCCCGTATCTAAATTAAATAGGAAACGACTATGAAATATCGAATCGAACACGACACCATGGGGCAGGTGCAGGTGCCTGCCGAGCGCCATTGGGGCGCGCAGACCCAGCGAAGCAAGGACAATTTCAAAATCGGCGGCCAGCGCCAGCCGCAGGAGATTATCACCGCGTTCGCTTATCTCAAGGAGGCCTGCGCACAGGCGAATTTTGAGGACGGGCTGCTCAGCAAAGAGCAGGCGAACGTGATTGCGCGGGCCTGTCAGGAGATCCGGACAGGGAAGTGGGATGAGGAGTTTCCTCTTGTGGTCTGGCAGACCGGCAGCGGCACCCAGACCAACATGAACGTCAACGAGGTCATCAGCCACATTGCGGCGGATCACGGCGTCACAGTGCACCCCAACGATCACGCCAACCGCTCCCAGTCCAGCAACGACACCTATCCCTCGGCGCTGCACATTGCCGCCGTGCTGGCCGTTTCTCAGAAGGTGCTGCCTGCCGCGCAGCGGCTGGAGAAGTCCTTCAAGGGGCTGGAGGAGGCGTATCCGGAGATCATCAAGATCGGGCGTACCCATTTGCAGGACGCCACGCCCATCCGCTTCGCGCAGGAGGTCTCCGGTTGGCGCGAGATGGTGGCGGTGCCCTGCCGGATGCTGGAGAGCAGCCTGACGGAGCTGCGCAAGCTGGCCATCGGCGGTACTGCCGTGGGCACGGGGCTGAACGCGCCGCAGAGCTTTGACGCGGCGGTATGCCGGAAGCTTTCCGTGCTGACCGGTGTGGCATTTATTCCGGATGAAAACAAATTCCACGCCCTTACCGCGAAGGATGCGCTGGTTTTTGCCCACGGTGCGCTGAAAGCGCTGGCCTGCAACCTGATGAAGATCGCCAACGACATCCGATGGGAGGCCAGCGGCCCGCGCTGCGGCATCAGCGAGCTGAACATTCCCGCCAACGAGCCGGGCAGCAGCATCATGCCGGGCAAGGTCAATCCCACCCAGTGCGAGGCGCTGACCATGGTGGCCGTGCAGGTCATGGGCAACGATACCGCCATCAGCGTGGCGGCCTCGCAGGGCAATTTCCAGCTGAACGTGTTCCTGCCGGTGTCGGCGTACAACTTCCTGCTGTCCTGCAATCTGCTGGCAGACGCCATGGATTCCTTCCGCGTCCACTGTGTGGACGGCATCACCCCCAACGCGCGGCGGATGGAGGAAAACCTGAACAATTCGCTGATGCTGGTCACCTGCCTGACCCCCGAGATCGGCTATGAGGAGGCCGCCGCCTGCGCCAAAAAGGCATTGCAGGAGGGGCTTACCCTCAGGGAAGCCGTGCTGGCCAGAGGAAGTCTGTCGGAGGAAGTGTATGACCGGATCGTGCAGCCGGAAAAGATGGTCACGCCTACAAAATAAGGCGAACGCAGCAAGCCTGCCCCTTAACGGGGTGGGCTTGCTGCTTCCGGAATGGCGGAAGCTTCTCTTGTGCTTGCAAATCCGGCGGCTTTGCGCTATGATAGAGGGGATCATTTTGAAGATAACGAGGGCTACGATATGATATATGCGCTTTATACGCTGGTGGTGCTGGTGCTGATCGGCTGCGACCAGCTGCTGAAAAGCTGGACGGTCAACCATCTTGCACTGGGCCAGAGCACCGGCTTCCTGCCGGGCTTTCTGCAGCTGACCCGTGTGCATAACTACGGCGCGGCGTGGTCAAGCTTTTCTGGCAAGACGGTGCTGCTGGTGGCGGTAACGGCAGTGCTGCTGGTGGCGGTGGCCTATCTGCTGCTGCGGCGGATCGTGCGGCATCCGCTGGGCGTCGCGGCGGCGCTGCTGATTCTGGGCGGCGGCGTGGGCAATATCATCGACCGCATCGCCAACGGCTACGTGGTGGATATGTTCGACCTGCTGCTGTTCGACTACCCCGTGTTCAATCTGGCCGACTGCTTCGTGGTGGTGGGCGTGATTCTGGGCGCGGTGTATTACCTGTGGTTCTACGAAAAATACGACGCGAGGAAGAAAGACGATGCAACTGACGCTGACGGCGACAAGTGAAGACCGGGGCGTTCGGATCGACGCGTGGCTGGCCGCCCATGTAGAGGGCCTGACCCGTAGCGCGGCGGCCAAGCTGCTGGAGAGCGGCGGCGTCGCCGTGAACGGCGTGAGCGCGGCGAAGAACTACCGTCTGACCGGCGGCGAGACTGTGGAAGTAACCCGCCCCGAGGCGGAGGAGATCGCTGTGGAGCCGCAGGATATTCCGCTGGACGTGGTGTATGAGGATCAGGACGTGATCGTGGTGAACAAGCCGGTGGGGCTGGTGGTGCATCCTGCGCCGGGCCATCCCGACGGCACGCTGGTCAACGCCCTGCTGCATCACTGCGGCGATTCGCTGTCCGGCATCGGCGGTGAGAAGCGGCCCGGTATCGTCCACCGCATCGACCGGGACACCAGCGGCCTGATCATCGCCGCCAAGAATGACGCCGCCCATCTGGCACTCAGCGCTCAGCTCAGCGACCATACGCTGGCCCGGACATACGAGTGTCTGGTGATGGGCAATCTGCGGCAGGACAGCGGCACGGTGGACGCGCCCATCGGACGGCATCCCTCCGACCGGAAAAAGATGGCGGTGGAGCCCCGCAACGGCCGCCGCGCCGTGACCCATTGGGAGGTCATCGCCCGCTATAACGGCGTGACCCACGTGCGCTGCCGTCTGGAAACGGGCCGCACCCACCAGATCCGGGTACACATGGCCTACATCGGCCACCCCATTCTGGGCGACACGGTGTACGGCGCGAAAAAGCCGGTGCCGGGACTGGCAGGGCAGTGCCTTCAGGCGGTGGAGCTGCGCTTTGTCCACCCCCGGACAGGGAAACTGGTCACGGTGAGCTGTCCCCGCAGCCCGGAATTTGAGCAGCAGCTGCGGAAGTATGCCGGGCGAAGCTGAGACGCGGATAGAAAAAATTGCGTTTTTTTGCGGAATAGCTATTGACAAAACCGGAAAGATACGCTATTATATCACCGTTGTCCGCGCGGTTAGCTCAGCTGGCTAGAGCACATGCTTGACGTGCATGGGGTCACAGGTTCGAGTCCTGTACCGCGCACCATCGTCAAAAGCCCTGAAACCATTATGGTTTTAGGGCTTTTCGTTATTTTGCCGAAAAGCTTTGTTGTAATGATTTGGAAAATGCCCGCAAAAGTTGCAGAAATTGGCTTTTGTGGATTTTGCCGCAGCAAAAAAAACAGGCGGCCTCCTTAATTGGGGAGGCCGCCTGTTTTGCGTATTAGAATTATTTTTAAGTACCCAAGGAATATCTCTTATCTCAAAGCAACCAAATATCCCATCACATTGGTCAGTTCAGCGTTTTTCTCTGCATAATATGCGGTGGCAGCGGTGTTGTGCGCAATCACATCGCTGTTCTTGGCGATAGTAGTACCGATCTGCGAAATGCCTTCCAGTTGTATGACGACATCTGACGCGCTGTTTTCTATGTTGTATATCGCGGCCAAGGCGCTGTTCATCGTGTCGTTGAGCTGCGTCAATTCCTGCTTCATGCTGCACATGGCGGAGTACATCATGTATTGGTTGGCCTTTATTTGGTCCAGCGAGTCGATCACCGTATCCAACTGTTCAATGACGCGATTGGCGCGAACTTCCGACTCGTACAGGCTATAGGCACCGTTCGTCCCCTCCAGCTTTTCGCAGCGCCCTGACATAAGGTATTCATAGAAAGACGACAGCGCAACCGCATTTTGGTATTTCCCAAAGATAATACCTGCGGCATAGAGTTCATTTCGAGCAGCGATGGATTTTTGCAGCAGCTCCATCGTTTGCGCTACCTCACCATCCAATATTTTCTGTGCCTCTGAAGCGGGGGTGGGGCGTGCCTCAGCTTCCGCGCATTTTTCTTCCACATCGGCTTCGGCTTCTGCCAGTTGACGCTGTGCGTCATCCAACGCTATTTTTGCCGCACCTGCCATTTTGCGCGCCTCGTCAGCATCATGCTGCAGTTCTGGATCTGACCGAATGGCAGCCACCTTTTCCGCTGAAAAAAGAGGTGTGGCGGGTATGTCAGCGCCACTGATGCATCGCGCTGTGACAATCTTTGCCTCGTACTGGGCAACTACACAGCAAGCTCCTACATTGAGCGATCTTCCCGCCCGAAGGTAGGGAGCTGCGCCAGTTAACTCATCCGGGCAGGACATAAGCGCCGCATCGAGTTCCGCCACCGCAGGATCATCTTTTTGGGCATGGTACGCTAAAGAGCTCTCATCCCTAAACGCCTTAAATGCTTTAATTGAACGTTGCTTCTTGAAAAAAGGATGCTCAAGATTCATTTTTTGCACCTCCGAGCTGTTCTGATTTTTTGCCGCATATCTTGCACAGACCTACCGCCCGGCCATCAAAGGCAAGCGCCTCATCGTAGGTGGAAAAGAACCTGACATGGTATGGAAGCAGTTTGCTTTCTTTGCACAGTCCCTTGATATGCAGCCGATGGGCGTTTCCGCACGGGACATGAGCCTTTCTCTTGGGCAGAGCGAGAGCTATATCAACAAGATCGAAAACAAGCGGACGCTGCCGTCCATGACGGGCTTTTTCTATATCTGCGACTACCTGAACACCACCCCGCAGGAGTTCTTTAACACGGACGCTGCCGCTCCGCAGAAGTCGAAGGAGCTGCTCCGCGAGATCGAGCGGCTGTCGCCGGAGCAGGCGGAGCATGTTTTGCTTGTGGTGCGGGATATCATAAAAAAACAATGATACAGCAGCCTAACAGAAGAGGACTGCAATAAACAAGGAACAGGGCCGCAGCCCTGTTCCTTGTTTATGAAGAGGTTCTCTTGTTTGAAAAATCAAAGGCCCATGGCCAGCTCGGCGATCTGCACGGTGTTGGTGGCGGCACCCTTGCGCACCTGATCGCCGCAGCACCAGAGGTTCAGGCCGTTGTCGCTGGTAAGGTCGTCCCGGATGCGGCCCACAAACACGATGTCCTGATCGGAGGTATCCAGCGGCATGGGATACTGCTTGTTCTTGAGATCGTCCACCAGGCGGCAGCCTGCCGCCTGGGCGATGGCGGCCTTGGCGTCGGCCACGCTGATCTTATCCTTGGTACGCACCACGATGGATACGCTGTGGCTGCGAACCACGGGAACGCGGACGCAGGTGCAGCTGACCTTCAGGTTGGGCAGGTGCAGGATCTTGCGGCCCTCGTTCTGCATCTTCATCTCCTCGGAGGTGTAGCCCTCGAAGGCCTCGCCGCCGATCTGGGGGATGATGTTGTACGCGATCTGATACTGGAACACCTTGGGCTGGTAGCTTTCGCCCCTGCTCAGCGCGTCCACCTCGGCCATCAGCTCGATGGGGCCGCCTGCGCCTGCGCCGCTGACCGCCTGATAGCTGGAGGCCACGATGCTCTCGATGGGACTCAACTGGTTCAGGGCGTTGATGGCCACCAGCGACACGATGGTGGTGCAGTTGGGGTTGGAGATGATGCCCTTGTGCCACTTCACGTCCTCGGGGTTGATCTCCGGGATCACCAGCGGCACGTCCTTGTCCAGACGGAAGGCGCTGGAGTTGTCCACGAATACCGCACCGGCCTTGACGATGGCGGGCGCGTACTGCTTGGCAATGTCGTTTTCCGCCGCGCCCAGCACCAGATCCAGACCCTCGAAGGCGCTGTCGGCGGCGGCGACCACTTCTACCTCGCCGCCGTTAAAGGGCAGCTTCGTGCCTGCGCTGCGCTCACTGGCGATGGGCCGCAGCTCCGCCACGGGGAACTTGCGCTCCTCCAGAATCTTCATCATCTCGCGGCCTACCGCGCCGGTAGCGCCCAGAATACCTACCTTAAACTGCTTCATTTTGCAACTTCCTCCTTTACAAAGCTGTCATACAGGACACGAATGGCCTGTTCAAAGTCCTTTTCCTCTACGCCCACGATGATGTTCAGCTCCTCGGGGCCTTGCGTTATCATACGGATATTGACGCCGTGTTCGCCCAGCTTGCTGAAGATCTTACCGGACACGCCCAGACGGTACGCCATCTTCCGGCCTACCGCCGCCACCACGGCGATGTGCTCCGTCACTTTGATGGTGTCGGGCTGCACCTCCTGCTGAATCTCGCCCAGCATACTGTACAGGCACGGGGCGGCCTTGGTGGCCTCCACCACCAGCGACACGGTGTCGATGCCGGAGGGCGCGTACTCCACGTTTACCTGATGCTTGGCCAGAATGGACAGCAGCTTCAGCAGAGAGCCGGGCTCCGAGGACATGCTGCTCTTGGCGATGGTGATGATGGAGAAGCCCTTTTTGCCGGCGATACCGGTAATGAAGCTTTCGTCCTGCTCCTCGTCGTCGATGCTGCTGAGGATTATGGTGCCGTCGTGGGCGGGATCGTTGGTGTTGCGGATGTTCAGGGGAATATTTTTCTCCCGGACGGGGAACACCGTGCCCTCGTGCAGCACCTGCGCGCCCAGGTAACTCAGCTCACGCAGCTCGCTGTAGGTGACGCGGCGGATGGGTTCGGGGTTCTCCACGATGCGGGGATCGGCCATCAGGATACCGGACACGTCCGTCCAGTTCTCATATACGTCGGCGTCCAGCGCCGCCGCTGCCAGCGCGCCGGTGATGTCGCTGCCGC
>ERZ1504260.858-NODE-858-length-7005-cov-3.911223_pt1 | contig 7005 bp, 5 predicted proteins | sample MGYA00571879_ERZ1504260 | MGnify/ENA primary metagenome ERZ1504260 (study PRJEB39906, sample SAMEA3182110) | gut metagenome | biome: human; feature: gut; material: Stool; isolation source: human stools | place: Canada | collected 2013-04-23 ... | reverse complement strand
ATCTACACCTCTCTATTCGTCGGCAGCGTCAGATGTGTATAAGAGACAGGTAATAGGCATTATCCACATAATCAAATCCAAAGCCCATATTCGTCGCAGTATGCGGACGGAATAATTTCTCCCAGGAACCCGCTCCCGTGTTTTTTCCGTCCCCGGAAGGCTCCCCTCCCCAGTGGTGGGTAATGCTGTCCCCTATCATCACATATTCAGGCTTGACGGTCCGGTTTCTTTTTTTAACGGCTTCATGCCGGGCATTCCAATCATACGGATCCCGCTGATGGGGCTCCGGCTTCAGGGTTGCGGGCAACGCGGAGGGAGGGATGGAAGGTGCGGAAAACGCCACACTGGCCCCCCCCAGCAATATGGCGAGCATGTAGGAGAAGAAATTCATGATAAAAAAGTGAAACCGGTTTCCAGTTTAAGCAAATCCTGCCGTGCATCAAGATCGCAGGCGCCACTTTTGCCGGCAGAGTAAAAAAGACCACTGCCCGTCCGGCAAATCCCGCCGCAACAGCGGCCAGGCGAACACCGCATCCGGCCTTTCCTGTTCCGAGAGCCCTGTTGCCCCAAGAAAGCTCGACTCCCCAACGGAGGGTAATGCTTTCACCAAAAACGACATACCCCCGTTTGACGGTCCGGGTCCGTTCCATCACTGCCTCATGGCGTTTTTCCAGTCATGCACGGCCCGCTGGTTCTCCTGGGGCTTCAGCGTGGGCGGCAATTCATCAGCACAGGCACCGGAGAAACAAGCAACGCAAAAAACTCCCGCCAGCAATAAACAAAGGCATGCATAAGATTTCATAACGGTAAGCGTTGAGATACTGCAATAGAGATTAGGAAAGTAAAGAGAAATAATCTTCCGTCACTTTTCCGCAATCGCATGTTCCCCTCATTTTCCGCTCCGCAACGGACAGACAGGTGAAACATGCCAAAGCCAGCGCACCCGCGTTCTCTTCGCAAAGAATTAGCCTTGTTGTCTCCCGGAATTCACGATATAATTACGTGGCGCGGAGTTTTGCCGTTTCCGGCCTTTCAACGGCTGCGGAACGTTTTTCTCCGGTCTTCTTCACTACATCCTATTTATGATCAGCATAGTAAAAGACTTGAAGGAGTCCACCGCCCTTCCGAAGGAATGGCAGGGATTCAAGCCGGGAGCATGGACGGAGTCCATTGACGTACGGGATTTCATCCAGCATAACTACACGCCCTATTCCGGCAATGAAGAATTTCTTTCCGGCCCCTCCCAGCGCACGCTCCGTTTATGGGATGAACTGAAAGTCCTGCTGAAAAGGGAAATAGACAACGGCGGCGTTCTGGATGCTGATGAAGAAGTGGTATCCTCCATCACCTCCCACAAGCCCGGCTACATTGACAAGGAACTGGAAGTGGTCGTAGGCCTCCAGACGGACGCCCCCCTGAAACGGGCCCTGATGCCCTTTGGCGGCCTGCGCATGGCCCAGCAGGCCCTGGAATCCTACGGGTTCAAGATGTGCGAGAAAACCGCGGATATTTTCAAAAAGATACGCAAGACGCACAATGAAGGCGTTTTCGACGCCTACACTTCCGATATCCGGGCGGCCCGTTCCGCCGGCATTATTACCGGCCTTCCGGACGCCTATGGCCGCGGCCGCATCATCGGGGACTACCGCCGGGTGGCCCTGTACGGCACGGACAGACTGATTGCCGAACGCCGCAAGGACCTCAAAAACCGTGAACATTCCCCCCTTACGGATGAGCTGATCCGCCTGCGCGAAGAAATGAGCGAACAAATACGCGCCCTGGAAGAACTCGCCCAGCTGGGCGCCTCCTACGGCTGCGACCTCACTCGCCCCGCCGCAAACGCCCGCGAAGCCGTGCAATGGACGTACCTGGGCTACCTGGCCGCCGTGAAGGAACAGAACGGAGCGGCCATGTCCCTGGGCCGCGTTTCCACTTTCTTCGACATTTATTTCACCCGCGACCTGGAACAGGGGCTCATCACGGAAGAGGAAGTTCAGGAAATCATCGACCAGTTCGTGATGAAGCTGCGCATCGTCCGTTTCATCCGCACGCCTGATTACAATAACCTGTTCTCCGGAGACCCCACCTGGGTGACGGAATCCATCGGCGGCATGGGAGAGGACGGGCGCACCCTCGTCACCCGCAGTTCCTTCCGCATGCTGCAGACCCTGTACAACCTGGGGCCGGCTCCGGAACCGAACCTGACCGTTCTGTGGTCCCGGAACCTGCCGGAAGCCTTCAAAAGCTTCTGCGCCAAGGTTTCCATTGAAACGTCCTCCGTCCAATACGAGAACGACGACCTGATGCGCCCGCACTGGGGCGACGACTACGGCATCGCATGCTGCGTGTCCGCCATGCGCATCGGCAAGCAGATGCAGTTCTTCGGAGCGCGCGCCAACCTCGCCAAGTGCCTTCTCTACGCCCTGAACGGCGGCGTGGATGAACTCAAGGGCAAACAGGTGGCCCCGCCCTCCCCCCGCTACACGGAAGAAATTCTCAACTATGATGAAGTGATGGCCCTGTACGACAAGATGCAGGACTGGCTCGCCAAAACTTACATTGACGCGCTGAACATCATCCACTACATGCACGACAAATACTGCTATGAACGCATTGAAATGGCGCTGCATGATCCGGAAATCCTGCGCACGATGGCCACGGGAATCGCCGGGCTTTCCGTGGCGGCGGACTCCCTGTCCGCCATCAAGTACGCCACCGTAAAAGCCATCCGCAATGAAGAGGGGCTGATTGTGGACTTCAAGACGGAAGGGGAATTCCCCTGTTACGGGAACAATGACCCGCGCGTGGACGACATAGCATGCAGCCTGGTCAGCAATTTCATGGAAAAACTGCGCAAGCTCCACACTTACCGCAATTCCCTGCCCACCCAGTCCATCCTGACGATCACCTCCAACGTGGTGTACGGCAAAAAGACGGGCAACACGCCGGACGGCCGCCGAGCCGGGGAACCGTTCGCCCCCGGCGCCAACCCCATGCACGGAAGGGACAGGAACGGAGCCGTGGCGTCCATGCTCTCCGTAGCCAAGCTGTCCTATGACGACTCCCTGGACGGCATCTCCTACACCTTCTCCATCGTTCCGCAGGCCCTGGGCAAGGAGGAAAGGGAACGCCGCGTCAAGCTCGTCTCCCTGCTGGACGCCTACTTTGCCGCTACAGGTCACCACATTAATGTGAACGTACTGGAACGGGAAACGCTTCTCGACGCCATGGATCACCCGGAAAAATACCCGCAGCTTACCATCCGCGTTTCCGGCTATGCCGTGAATTTCATCAAGCTGACCCGGGAACAGCAGCAGGAGGTCATCAACCGCACCTTCCACACCCGCTAACCCGGACGACACACGGATGCCGCAGGTTTTTCCACAAAACCATGATCCGGACGGAGAAAGCTCCGTCACCGGTTTGGTTCATTCCGTGGAATCCTGCGGCACCGTGGACGGTCCCGGCATCCGCTTTGTCCTTTTCCTGTCCGGCTGCAGCCTGCGCTGCCGCTACTGCCACAATCCGGATACCTCCTACGTTCGGCGGGGCCGGCTCAGAAGCGCGGGTGATGTCCTCAGGGAAATAGCCCGTTACCGGGATTTTTTGCAGGCGGCGGGCGGCGGCGTCACCCTCTCCGGCGGGGACCCCCTCTTCCAACCTGATTTTACCGGCGCCGTGCTGAAAGGCTGCCGGAAACTGGGACTGCATACCTGCCTGGACACCTCCGGCCATCTGGGCGTGAATGCGGGCGAAGAAATGCTGGCGGATACGGACCTGGTCCTGCTGGATATCAAGGCATGGAATCCGGAACGGTACCGCTCCCTGACAGGCGGGGAACTGCGCCCTACGCTGGAGTTTGCGGAACGCCTGGCCTCCCTCCGCAAGCCCGTGTGGCTGAGGTATGTGCTGGTACCCGGCGTTACGGATAATCTGGAAGAAATTGAGGGACTCTCCCGCCATGCGGCGCTCCTGGGCAACGTGGAACGCGTGGACGTGCTCCCTTTCCACCAGATGGGGAGATTCAAATGGGATGAATTGAAGCTGGATTATACCTTGAAGGGCACCCCGGAAGCGTCCGCAAAACTGGCGGAACAGGTCCGCGGCATTTTCCGGCGGGAAGGCTTTCCGGATTGCGTGCATTAACCGGATTTTCGCGCCTTGGCGCCATCAACCGCAGCAAACCGAATACAGATATCTCCCCTCCTCATCTTCCGGATGAAAGGCTCTTCTCCCCTTTCCCAAATTATTCCTTTCCGGAAATTTCCCGCAAAGCATCCAGCACTTCCCGCACGGCAATGTGGCGGTTGCAGGGGACATCCCGGTCACAATCCTTCCGGAAGCAGGGGGAACAGCACTGGTGGCTGTAAAGGGAACGGTTGAATGTACCCATAGGGCGGCACACATCCGGAAGCCGGGTGGAAAACAGAGTCACCACCGGAAGCCCGCGGAAGGAACAGAGGGACGGGAAATCGCCATCCACGGCTACCGCCACCGAAGCGCCGTCCATGACGGAAAACAGAGCCTCCGGCGCACCCACAGCCAGTTCCACATTCAAATGTTCCGCCAGCGCGGCGGCGCGCTCCCGGTCTTCTTCCAGAGCCACCAGAACCGTCCGTCCCGGCAAAAGGGAAACCAGTTCCGTCCACTGCTCCCGGCTCCATTCACTGGCGCTTCCCAGACGGGAAAACGGAGCAATTAAAATGGGGGCGCCTTCCGCCGGGGCCGCTTTTTTCACAGGGAACAAAGACGGTTTACCGACGTCCAGCCCATGCAGCCCCCCCAATTGCAGATAAAGCTGCACCCGGTGCGCCGGGGGGGCGGCGCGCAGGACGGGGGCCTTTACCCGGAATTTGTATTTCCGGACGCCGGGATGCGTGTCCAGCCCGGAGAACATCATGGGGCCATACGGTTCCAGCGCTTTCAGGGTTTCCATATCTCCATCCAGCATGACGCCCATATCCAGCGGGCCTTCATTGTAAAATTCATCTGCCGCCAAAGCTTCCCGAAGCTGCTTCAGTGAATCGTGCGGCAGCACATGGGTAACTTCCGACACCGTCTTCCATATCCCCAGCTGGGCAGACGGGCAGATGACGTTCACCTGCATGTCGCACCGGACGGTTTTCAGGGCACGAATCAGGGGAACAGTCGCCAGGGCTTCATCCAGCGCCCCGGGAACGGCTACCAGAATGCGGTACGGCTTCAGCTCCATATTTTCCAGAAGCGCAGCCGTTTTTTTATCCTGCGGAGCAAAGCGGTCAACGGATTTCCAGCGGTGGTGCATCCAGAACACATCCAGCACGGATTCCCGGATCAATGTTTCCAGCCCCCTGTTCACTTCAATAGTATCTCCCGCCAGAGAGCCGTCCGACCCGGAAAAATCCACCACATTCCCCATATCCGCTATCCAGTGGCCGGGAGCATCCGTACGCACCGCTATGGCCACCATGTCCGCGCCCGTCCTTTTTCGCAGCAGAGCGGGCAGCGGAGTCGTGCCGGTCACCTTGCCGAAAAAGGGGACATACACCCCCTCCCATACGAACTGGTCGCTCAGCACGCCCAGGGCCCCCCCTTCCTTGAGCATTTTCATGGGAGCCTTGATGCCGCCCTCCTTGGAGAACATCTGAGTTCCACGTTCCGTGCGCCGCTGGTACACGTATTCCTCCATCAGCGGATTGTCAAACTGGCGGTACATGGACCCGTAACGCTCCACCTCCGGGTAAAATGCGCGTATTCTCGCCAGCGCCTCCCAGTTGCCGGAGTGGGCTATGGCGCAAACCTGCCCGCGCCCTTCCAGCACAGGCGCGGCAAACTGTTCGTGCCCTCCGACCGTCACGCAATGCTTCAACTGCTCATCCGTCAGGGTGGCCGTCTTCGCGGAACACAGGAAATTGGCAATGGTCCTTTTGAAATTTTCCCGGCTTAATTTCTGCAGTTCCTTTCCGCGCAGGGCCGGATTCAAAACGATGCGCAGATTCCTTTCCACAATGTTCCGGCGCTGGGGAAGCAGATACCACGCCACGGCCCCTGCCGCGCGCCCCAGCCGGTACAGCGTTTTCATGCCCACGAGCTTCAACAGCCCTTCCATGAGCAGAAACCCTTTCATTCCCAAATGATGGGCAAACGTATTCCGGGAAGCCGGGGAGGAATCAGGAGAGGAAGAATCAGTCATAAGGAAAACCGGAAAAGATGTTATACGAATCCCCTCCGGTCCACAAACCCTTTATTCCCCCGGCTGAGGTCCCTTCCCGCATTTTATTTTCTCGGATAAATGACGTCTTCCCTAAATTTTTCCGCCGGCGCGGAATCCAAAGCCATCCCATGCTTTACTGCATCTTCCTCATAAAAGCATCTCTGCGGAGACGGCATCTTACTTTTGGCAAAGAAATGACTTTACAATTCTTAACTAAACGGTATATTCCGTCTCCCGAACCGAACACCAAACCGGAGTTATACACCATGAAAGTTCTTTCTTCCTTAGCCTCTATGAAGCGCCGCCACGCAGACTGCCAAATCGTGAAGCGCAAGGGCACGCTGTATGTGATCTGCAAGAGCAATCCCAAGTTCAAGGCCCGCCAGGGCGCTACGGCAGGCACGCGCCTTTCCAAAAAGGGCGTCAAGTAATCCCTGGCCCAGCACAGATTTCAAGAAGACCGCCGCCCGCCGGGTGCCGGTCTTTTTTTGCTGACCAAGCCCTTTTCCGTACATCCATGCAGCTTCCTGCCGTCCAAACCAAATTCCTGAATCTTCCCAACTCCTTCTCCCTGAGGAATGGAGCTACGCTTGACAAGGTATGCGTCGCCTATGAACAGTACGGAACCCTGACGCCGGAAAAAGACAACGCCATCCTGCTGTTCCATGCCCTTTCCGGCAGCCAGCACGCCTATGGCTACAATCCGGAAGTCCCGGGCACCGGCTCCCTCTGGAAACCGGAAAACCACGAAGGCTGGTGGAACAGCATCATCGGCCCCGGCAAGCCGCTGGACACGGACCGCTTCTGTATCA
>ERZ1504260.825-NODE-825-length-7205-cov-3.751888_pt1 | contig 7205 bp, 5 predicted proteins | sample MGYA00571879_ERZ1504260 | MGnify/ENA primary metagenome ERZ1504260 (study PRJEB39906, sample SAMEA3182110) | gut metagenome | biome: human; feature: gut; material: Stool; isolation source: human stools | place: Canada | collected 2013-04-23 ... | reverse complement strand
ATGGCGATGACAGCAATCGCGGACAGAACGCCTTTTTCTATGATGCGGCGGAGGGGCTGCTCACCTCGGTCATTCTGATGCTGGCAGAGTTTCTACCGCCGGATGAGGCGCATCCCCAGGAACGCCGGCATATCGTTTCCGTTTTCAAGTTGGTGCAGGATCTGCTGGAACCCAGTAAGGTAAAGGGCAAGAGTCACTTCCAGCTCCTGATGGGCAAGCTACCGCCTGACCACAAAGCCAGATGGTTTGCGGGCGCTGCGCTCAACAGTGCTGAACAGGCCATGGCCTCTGTCATATCCACGGTGCTTTCTCGCCTCAATGCGTTTCTGGACTCGGAACTGGAGCAGGTGCTCTGCTTTGACAGCGCCATTGATGCAGAGAAATTTGCCTCTGAAAAGTCTGCTATCTTTCTCATTCTTCCGGAGGAGGACACCACCAAAAACTTCATGGCGGGCTTGATGATTCAAAATCTGAGCCGTGAACTGTTTGCTGTGGCGGATGAAAACGGAGGAAAGCTGCAAAACCGTGTGGTACTGTATTGCGATGAATTTGGCACCATGCCGCCCTTCGATGTCCTCCCGTTGTTCTCAGCAGGCCGTTCCCGCCGCCTGACGCTGGTGCCGATCATTCAGTCCTTAGCGCAGCTTGAAAAGAACTACGGAAAAGAAGGAAGCAAAATTATTCAGGACAACTGCCAGGACACCATCTTCGGTGGCTTCGCACCAAATAGTCAAACGGCGGAGGTGTTGTCCAAGGCACTCGGAAACCGTACTGTTCTGTCTGGATCGGTGAGCAGGGGAAAAAACGATCCCAGTCAAAGCCTACAGATGATGGAACGTCCGCTGCTGACGCCAGATGAGCTGAAGTCCATTCCCAAGGGGAATTTTATTGTCCAAAAGACGGGACAGCATCCCATGCGTACCCGCCTGCGGCTTTTCCTGGAATGGGGTATCACCTTCGAGGAGCCTTATATCGTGCCGGAGCGGGCAGATCGTGCAGTAGCCTATGCCAACCGTGAAGATCTGGAGCGTAACCTCCCGCAGTCAAATAAGGCGGAAAATGCGGATATGCGTGGAGCCTATGCCGTTTCCGGACGCGGCGGCATTGCTCATGAGCCTGCTGTAGATAAGCCTCGGCGCAGGGGCGGAAAGCAAATGAAAACCTATGGCGAGGAGGATTTATGAGTTACTTCGGAACAATTTATGCCGACACCGAACTGCCCTCCAGAGCGAGGGCAGTTTATATGTATCTGCGTGACCGTGCAGACAGCGAGGGAAAATGCTGGCCAGGAATCAAGACGATTGCGTCCGATATGCGCTTATCTCGCTCCACGGTCAAACGAGCATTGACTGATTTGGAGCAGCGTGGATACCTGCAAAAGATCCCACGCTACCGTGACAATGGGAGCAGCACATCCAACCTGTATTCCATGCAGTAAGGCCGCAAAAAAGTGCAGTCCTCCGCCAAGGGAGGACTGCGCCTATTTGCTGGACCCAGGGGAGGTTCATGATGGACCGCCCAGAAGGGCTCACTCTATCGGAGATTTAATACAGAGAAAGAATAGTGGAATAGTTGCTGAATACAGAATCTACTTCAACATAGAGATGGGACAAGCGGCTTCCGTTTATACCTGTTATCTTCCCTGTAGGAATCGTTATTTCTTTTTCACGGACCGCAGTTCAATATATCCAACTGAATACGGGGATTGCTGTCATCCCAACAGTAGCCGATGATGTCGGGATCATATCCGTTCATGGCCTGCTGTACTGCAGAGATCGCATCGCAGTACCATATCTGAATAGTCTTATCGAAAATCATGTAGAATGCTTATCAGAATGCACAAACTATTTCAAGTGCAATTTTCACCCATTACACCAGGCTACAGCCTCTTTGAATTGCTCCCATGTAATATCTTTGCAAAAACGGCGATACAGTTTGTTCAGAGATTGCCGGAGGCGAGAATGTTGAAATCTGTGGTCGTGCCGTTTTGGAAAGCCAGGGCATAATTACCCGCAGAGCATGACCTTTACACAGAACAGACCGTCCTGATAGGTAACCGTACTCACCCCGCCGGATTTTTCTGCGATGTGACGGACGGACTGAAGTCCGACGCCGTCTCCTTTTCGCTTGGAGGACTGGAATACGCCACCTTTTTCGCGGATGACTCCGTCATAGGTGTTTTCAACCTGAATCAGTGCCAGACTGTTGCCATGCAGATAGGCGGTCAGTTTGATCCTGCGTCGGGCAGGCGCGGTGCGCAGGCTGGCTTCCAGCGCATTTTCCAGCAGATTCGAGAGAACCAGACACAGATTGATTTCGTCTACAGGAAGACATTCCGGCAGATCAATCTGCACGGAATACGGGATATTCTCCCGTTTGGCAAGCGCGCAGTAATACCCGACCACGCTGTCTGCCGCCCGGTTTTCGCAGAAATGCATTTCAAGACTTGGAATTCTGGAAACCGCACCGGAGAGATAGGCTTTGATCTTTTCAAGATCCCCTTCTTCTGCAAGGGCAGCGAGCTGACATAGCTGGTGGCGCAGATCGTGCCGCGCCTGCCGTGCTTCCTCAATGGCAGCTTTCAGGCTTTCGTAGCGCTGCTGCATGGAAAGCAGCTGGTTTTCTTGCTGCAATCTCACATTCCGGTTGATGCTGATCGCCATCAGAAGGAAGATTGCGTTGAAGAAAAGCATCAAAAACAAAAGTGCGATGCTGATCACAAAATACCCCTGCAAAACACGCCCGGTATAGAGCGTGTCCGCATACTTGGGGATCATAAACAGATTCAGCGCAATGAACACCAGCGGCAGCACCCAGAACACATACCAGGTCTGCGCAAAATTTTCGTCCTCGACCATCCTCCGCACGCTGTGCGTCGCAGGATAATAGGCGATGGCGGCAAACAGCCAGCAGATCGCATGATAGCAAATCACGGCCCGCAGACAGAACCATGGCGCAGCCTGCGCCTGCGGCAAACCGGCCAGCATAGCGGCGTTGATCGCCCGGCAAAGGCTGTTGATACAGGCAAATACCGCACAGACGGACAACGCAACCGTTCCGGATTTCCAAAGCGTGATCCGGAGCGTTTTTATGTAGATCACGGCTGCGAGCAAGGTCAGCCCCGCAAGCACCGGCGCAGTCGGCATACGGCGCGCATAGCACACCATGCCTCCGGCGGCACAAAGCAGCGCAAGCAGCGGGGCAAGCCACAAAACAAGCTTTGACAGCGGCTGCTTTAAGCTGGATTTTACAGGGAAGCAGGCAAGCAGCATGCCGGGAATCACCACGCTGAGTTCCAGAATCGGACGCAGCAGCTCCATTATACCATCCGCCCCCTTTGAAGCAGGAACTCCATAAATGCCTGCCGGGCACTTTTCAGAAGGTCCTGACTGACAAACACGCGGCTTCCGTCCGCCATGCGGAAGGCGGCGCCTTCCAGATCCTTCGCGTGTTCCAGATTCACGATCACGCCGCGCCCGCACACAAAAAAGCGTGTGTCATCCTTTAGTGGGGCGATGAACGTTTTGAAGGGTTGGCGTGTGGCAAGCGTCTTTTGAACCGTCGTATGGACGTAGATCAAGTGGGCGAAGTGTTCTGCGTAGACGATGTCCTGATAGCGCAGATGGATCTCGCTTCCCTCCACCTTTAGCTCCATATATTTGTCCGGCTGCGGTACGCGGGCAAGCAGCTCGTCCGTCAGCGCGTCGATGTCCGCTTCGGTAAAGGGCTTGACCAGATAGTGCAGCGCCCGTACCTGAAAGCCCTCCAGCGCATGGTCGGTCGAGGTCGTGGTAAAAACCAGCAGGCAGTCCGTGTTGGTTTTCCGTAGCTTCTTTGCCGCCTCCATGCCCGTCATGCCATCCATATAAATATCCAGAAATGCGGCAGTAAAGGGCGCTTTCCTTGCCGCTTCCAGAAATGTCTCGCCGCTTTCGTATTCCAGAATATCCGCCTGCACATTTCTCCGGTGAAGCTGCTGCTCCAGCCGGTCTTTCAGCAGTGCACGTTCCGCAGCAAGATCATCCACAATCGCAATTCTCATGCAGGGTTCTCTCCTTGTGCTTGAATTCCAAGATAATTATATCACAGCGTGTCGAGGATGACAAAGAACCGCTGTCGGAATTCGTGCCAAAATAGCCCCTTTCGTGCTACGGCGCTTGAAAAAACCGAATGGCCTTTTTATACTGAGCGCAAGCAAAATGCCAAATCGGATGAAGGAAGGAGGGAAATCTGTGTATCGTATTGCCGTGCTGGCAGAACAGGAAGCAGAGCGGCAGCGCTACGCCGAGCAAATTACCCGGTTTTGTGAAGCGAAGGGGCTGTTTCCGCAGGTCATGCAATATGACGATCAGGAACGTTTTTTTGAAACGTCGCAGAAAGATGCTCCAACCAATGCCGTCATTGCACTTTCCGGAGTGGCAGGACTGAATGCAGCGGAGCATCTTCGCTCCTTATGCCCCGCGTGCCGGATGATCTGGTGCAGCGACTTGGATTTCTCCCTTCACGCCTTCCGGCTGCGGGCAGACTATTTCCTGCTGGAGCCGGTTTCCGAGGAAGCATTCCGGCGAGGACTGAATGCCTGGATTGAATAAACGGGCATCGAACCAAACCAAGACAACAAGCACAAAAATGGAGGATATCAATGAAAAAGAAAAAGTTACAATGTTCTGTACCAACCCTTCTGCTGGCCGGTGTGTTGTGCCTGACATTGGCGGCCTGCGGTGCGAAGCAGTCTTCCGACATGCTTGCATCGGATACAGACTCCGCGGCAAGCGCCGCCCTGCCGGTAAAGGCCATGAATGCCAAGCGTGTCGATGAAAACCCCTATATGGCAAAGAGCGACGCCAACATTCACCACGACGGCTACAATACCGACTCTACGGATGAAGTCCTGCCGCTTGGCATCTATCCGGAGATCAATGTTTCCTATGAAAAAACCAACGCGAACGCTTCGCCTGCCATTTACTTTGACAGCTACGGCCACGCAGTCGTTCCGCTGCTCGGCGGCATCGCCATCCGCGATCTGAATGCCGAAGAGACGAAGACTCTTGGCTATTTCTCTCCGAAGCAGCACGACGGCGGTGGTTACGTCATCCAGAGCTCCTACACGTTCCTTGACTCGGAAAACCGCATCGTCTGCCCCACCAGCAACAACCATGTGCTGATGCTGCGGGCAACCGATGAAGCAGGAAACGTCCTGCCGGAGTTTGAAAAGGTACTGGACATTGACATCAAGGCGGCAGCCGAAGCTGCGCTCGGCAAGGAGCTGACGCAGAATCTTCTTTCCGTGGTCTTTGACTACGACGGCAACCTCTGGTTTGCCACCGGCGGCTTCCGCATCTATCCCGAGCGTGAGCAGCAGGGCGTGCTCGGCTACATCGCCCACTCGGCGATCGAGGCGATCCTGAACGGAGAGCAGACCGACCTTTCGAAGGCCGTCTTCGTCTACGGGCTGGTGCTCGGCGAGGGTGCGGAAAACGGGATTGCCGCCTCCAAGGACGGCGCGGTCATCCTGACAAACCAGAACTGCTATCTGCTGCGTGCCAATAACGGTGTCGAGGCTGTCTGGTGCACACCGTATGAGAGCGTCGGTGCGAAGGTCAGCGGCGGGGGGGACAAGACCACCGGCGGCGGTCTTGCCTGGGGCGGCGGCTGCTCCCCGTCGCTGACGCCGGATCTTGTGATGTTCACCGACAATGCGGATCCAGTCAAGCTGCTGGCGCTCGATATGAAGACCGGTGAGATCGTTGCAAGCATGCCGGTTCTGGATGATCTGCCCGAGGGCTATCAGGTAGCGGTTGAAAACTCTGCCATCGTCTATGATGACAGCGAGGGCACCGTCAGCACGATTGTCTGCAACTGGTTCGGCGCAGGCAGCGCAGGCCTTGCCGATCCCGACAGCGATTCCTCCATCCAGAGCTATGCCAACATCTATGACACAAACTGGCTGACAAAGGGCAACTGCATGATCGCACCCGGCGTCGAGCGCGTGGACACCGTGAAAACCGATTCCGGCTATGAGATGAAGAGCATCTGGTCTCGAAATGACCTGAGCGATACATCGATTCTCAAGCTCTCCACCGCGACGGGCTATATCTACGGCTATGTGCAGGATCTGGAAAGCGGCATGTGGCAGTACATCATTCTGGACTTTGCCACCGGCGAGACGGTATTCACCATGGACGTCTCCAACAAATATGGCTACAATAACATGGCTATCGGTATGTATGCCGGAAACAGCGGCAACGCGCTCTACTGCCCGACGGGCTATCTGGAGCTGCTGTGCTTGCAGGACCGCTTTGTGTATCTTCCCGAAATGCCCTACCGCAAGGTCGATCTCGATAAGGCCGCGCGGAACGTACTGACACAGGAACAGTTTGAGCAGGACGGCGGTGACGGCACGGTCGCCAGCTGGCGCAATACTGTGACGGTCGAAAATGTTCATCCTAACACGACGGTCTCGTTCCGGATGAACAATCTTTCCGGAAGCGCCGCTGATTTGAAGCTCTATGCCTACGGTGCAGATGGAAAGCTGGCGGAGGTCGGCAAAGAGCTGTGGACGATCACGGATGAAGCCGGGACTGGCGTGGATACCCTGGCCGACGGCACACTGTATGAACTGCGTGTCAGCGTCGCAGACGGCGGTGCGTTCGACCTGAGCGAGGCGGAAAAGGAGATCAAAATTTCCGTTGTACTTGCGAAGTAAGACTCAAGGAAGGCTCCGGTGCCAAAAGCGCCGGAGCCTTCCTCAACCTGTCAAAAAACCACAAAATCACCCCCGTTTCTGATATTCTGATATAATGAAAGAAACGGGGGTGTGCGCCGGTTCGGTGGCAAGCATATAGCCGGTGGGAATCCGGCCTGGTAAGGCTTGGCAAGCCACCAGTATCGAGTCCTTGGAGCGTCAAAGGCCAACAATGACGTTTAAGCGTAGGACAGAGAGCAGGAAGGCCGTAATGCGAAAGCGTGAAGTGATAGAGCTCCGTCATAGAATCAATTGTGTGGGATGGCCATGTGCCTCCGCGGTCATCAACAAGGGGCGGTCGCTAACTGCAAGACCGGGAAAACACACCGGAGTCCAAGAGCACGGCACACCTGACATTGTTATGTTTGTCATACCCGGGAGGCCTGAGTGGCTCCGCAGGAAAAAGAACTGCGGTAGGGAGTATCGGCCAATGCAATGGTGAGTACAAACGAAGGCTGCC
>ERZ1504260.796-NODE-796-length-7411-cov-3.898586_pt1 | contig 7411 bp, 10 predicted proteins | sample MGYA00571879_ERZ1504260 | MGnify/ENA primary metagenome ERZ1504260 (study PRJEB39906, sample SAMEA3182110) | gut metagenome | biome: human; feature: gut; material: Stool; isolation source: human stools | place: Canada | collected 2013-04-23 ... | reverse complement strand
AAATACAAACCCACCGCCACGCCGCAGGCAAGGACAGAAAAAATGAACTGTCTGAGGGACAGTCCAAAAAACATACTCTCCGTATAATTACGGATTTCCTTATTTATCTTTACTTCCAATCATAGCACCTCCCTTACAAGCCCATCATTTCTCTTACAACACGGTCTGCCATTTTGACCGCACCGACAAGGACGAGCATATTGAACACAAGCTCCCCGATATAGCTCCATACCATTGTAACCGCCGCAGCATCAGGATTGACCACAGGCGGAGAAGAAGCAAACAGGGAAAAGATAATGCAGGCAAGCACGATAACCGCACCTTCAAGGCATACAGCGGCATAGCTCTTAATGAAGCTCTTGCCAACACTCTGGCTCGGCTCTCCCGCAAAAGCGGAAAGGGGTACGGGTGCAATGGCAGTATAGATATACAGCTTGAAAAACCTGCCGTATACCGACATAATCATAATGAATGACAGCACCGTGATAAACAGCCCGCCTATCAGCGTGACCGCCCATAGCGGGATACTCTCAAAAAATCCGCAGTCTTCAACGGCTGTCACGATTTCCTGCGGCAACACCGTCTGCTGTGCCGAGCCAAATCCTGCAGCATTCATAATCGTGGAAATCATACCTTGCACAATCTTAAACAGTGCCATCATCAGTTCTAATCCATAGGTCACTGCACCTTTGGCAATGGCAAAGCGGATAAACAGTTTCAACGCCTGCTCTGGTCGCTTGACTTCTGCAAAATTTCCACAGGTTCTCATTACACCCACAACAAAGAACAGCACGAGCAGGGCAAGTCCGATAGCCTGCACTGCACCGTGAATATCCACGATGACATTCCATATCGTGCCGCCCTTAAAATTCTCTGGGGATTGAGTAATGAGCTGCCATATCTCGGCTAATTTCTCATTCCAAGTGTTTAGGGCGTTCTCTAAATTCTGTACCACCCAGTTATCAGACATTTGACCACCTCCTTGATGATATTAGATAACGGGAGCGAGTTCCGCACTCGGCGGATCTGCTCCCGTTATCTTTTTGTGTCAGTCTGTTATCTTAGCCTGTGATAAGAGTCAAGATTTCCTTTGCGAAGGTAATGACAACGCCGCCTGCAAGGGTCAAAAAGCCGTTAGCCCTCTGGGACGGGTCGTGGGATTTGAGGGAAAGACCAATCTGCACGATACCAAAGCCGAGCATAATCATACCAACAGCCCTCACCAGACCGAAAATGAAATCGGACAGATTGTTGACTACCTGAATGGGGTCATTGGCAGCAAAGGCGGTTACGGAAGTACCAAGCACAAATGTCATTGCCATAACAGCCATACAGTAATAGCGGAAGCCTTTCTTAACCTTTCCAGTCATCGGCAGCTTCGTGGTTTTCTTGTTCTCATTCTTCTTAAAAAGTTTCATAGGGTAAATCCTCCTTATAAATTGAATATTTCTTCCAAGTCCTCATCGGACAGAAGCTCATAGGAAGTGCTGACAGCTGTCACGCTCACGGCGTTATCTGGAATATCACTGTCAAACACAAGGGTTGCGACAGCCTGCGTAGGCTCTCCATGGATATACGGTGGTTGCCCTCCGTCAGCCGTCAGCTTCACATTCGGGTGCTTCAAGATGGCATACTTGAAGTCCATAACGGGGCGTTCTCCACGCACAAAAAGAAGTGCGTAACGGTTATCAAGCATACGCACTTCGTCTGGGGTCATCAGCTCACGCCCCGAAATCTGATAATTTGTTGAATAGTTACCACTCCGCCCAGAGCTTTTCCCGTAGGTGTTGGTATCAATGGTTTCCTTGCCCAAAAGTTCTGACACATATTTGTGGGTGCTTTGCTCGTTGCCGCCCAGATACAGAAACTCATCGCAGTTGCCGACAATGCTTTCCCATTGCTTTTCAAAAAGGGCTTTGAGCTGTGCCAGATTTTGCAGGATAATGGATACCGATACCCCTCTGGAACGCATAACGGACAGGATTTTATCAAAGTCATCAGGCAATGAAACATTCGCAAATTCGTCCATTATGAAATGGCAATGCACAGGCAGGCTTCCGCCGTACTTGTGGTCTGCCAGATAAAAAAGCTGCTGAAAGAGCTGGGTATAAAGGATACTGACAAGGAAATTAAAGCTCGTGTCGTTGTCTGGTATCAGAGCGAACAGAGCGACCTTCTTTTCTCCCAGACTTGGCAGGTCAAGCTCATCGGTGGCGGTAAGCCCTGCAAGGCTCTCCAGATTGAATTTTTCAAGCCTTGCGGCAAGGGTTATCTGGATACTCTTTAAGGTCTTTGCACTACCAGAGTGGTAATCCCTGTAATACTTGAGGGCGATATGCTCTGGGTTTACCATTTCCAGACGGTCAAACAGCTCGTCCAGAGGGCTTACATAGCTGTCATCGTCCTCTCGGACTTCGCCTGCACGGAGCAGCTCCATAACCATCGGGAAATTCTGCTCGTCTGGCGGTGCTTCATATTTCAGATAGAACACCAGAGCCAGAAGCAGCATACTTGCCGCCGTATCCCAGAACGGGTCTTGCGACTGTGAGCCTTTCGGCGTGGTCGCTTTAAACAAATTTGTTACCAACCTCTGAACATCGTTATCGTTCCGCAGATAGACAAAGGGATTGTAACAATGGCTGCGGTGCATATTGATAAGGTCAAGTACACGCACCTCATAGCCTTTATTTTCCAACAGACCGCCGATGTCACGGACGATTTCGCCCTTTGGATCGAGTATTACAAAAGATGTGTTGCACTGCATAGCATTTGGCTTGCAGAAAAACCTTGTTTTACCCGCACCAGAGCCACCACATACTAAAATGTTCAGATTCCTGCGGTGCTTTTTCCCGTCCAACCCGATACGGACATTCTGGGTCAAGAGCTTATTAGCTGACGGGTCTTTATCTCGGTACTTCTTATTCAAAGCACCTGCGTTGCCCCATTTCGCAGAGCCGTGTTCCTCACGCCTGCGGTAATTCCTGCGTGTAGAGAAATAAACGCCGATGCCCATAGCGTAGGCAAGCAAAAAAATAAGGACAGTCTTTACGCTGTCCTCACACATCGTTATTTCAAGCGGATTGCCCATCGCCACGGGTATACCTCGGATAATCTCTACAAGACCGCCGCTGACATAGGGTGCTGTCAGCAGGGCAAGCCATACAACAGGAAGTATGCCGCAAACAGTAAGGATTAGGCTCGTTTTCTGGTCATCGTTCCTCATTACACCTGCAATGCACGACCTTAACCTTTTTTGTCGGAGCGTGTGCCACCTTACTTATCAGCTCGTCAACAGGCTCGGTGGGGCGTTCCTCCTGTAACTGCCTTGTACGCAGGGTGTTTAAGGCGTTGATGACGATATTCTTATCGTACTTATCAAGTGCGATATGGTATCGTTCCTCTCTCATAGTCTGCACCTCCGATTAGCGTTCCTGCTCTTTGTTCTTTGCAGGCTTGTTCTTCTCCATACTCTTATACATATCGCTCTGGATTTCGCCCAGAACATCACGCATCGTGCCAAGCTCTCCTTTGAACGCCTGCGTATCCATTTCCGCATACTCTCTGGGAAGTCTGGAAAAGTCAAAACCTCTGGTATCCACGCCGTAACGAGAGCTTACCATATAGGCAACGCAGAAGGAGTTGAAATCGGAAACATCACGGCTCTCGTTGTACTTAAAGTCATAGACCGCCGCCGACACTTCTTTTGCCATACTCACGAACAGCACTTCCTCGGAAAGCCCCTTCTTGACAAAAATGGTCTGCTGAGAGCTGTCATAATAGGCAGGCAGTTCAAGCTCATCGACAGGAACACAGGGTACAGGGCTTGCATCAATCAGAGCCGACACAAGCTCACGCATGGATTTCGGCTCCTGTTCCTGCTGCCTGTCCTTTGCCGAGGTTTCAGAAATGTCATAAACCACTTTGGCATTGTAGGAGATACCCTTTGTCCCGTCCTCACGGGTGTATTCCTTGCTCGGCTCAAGAATAATGATTTTTTGTGCATCCTTGTTCACATAGACACGGCTCGCTTTCCATTTGCTGTACTCTTTAAGCTGCGTTGCTTCGGGCATCTGTGCTGACACCAGAATAGCGTTAGCCACGGAGTAACGGTCAAAGCGACCCTGCACATCAAGATACTGACGGAAGCTGTCGCCGCTTGCCATCATTTCAAAGCAGGTATTGTCAATCAGCTCATAGGCTTCTTTCCGCTGTGCCTGCTTTGCGGCAGCCCATTCCTCTTTATCAAAAGGTCTGTTGCCGCCGCTGAATACATCATAAATACTCATAGCTGTTTACCTCGTTTCTTTGGATTTTGGTTTCTTTTTCTTTCTCTGGGGCTGTTTATGCTCCGTTTTCCCGTTAGCACTTTTCGCCCTGTCGGAAGCTCCGCTTTTGTCCAGGGCGGAAGTGCCAATCTCTGCTTCCTGCTCCTTGCGGCTCTCCTTGATTTTCCGCAGTTCCTCTCTGACAGAAGGTTTCTCCTTAGTCATAGTAGCCCCCTCTGCGGACTTCTTTGGCTGCTCTGAGGTAGGCTCGGACTGAGGGGATTTTTCTGTCTTTGCCACCGAGGGGTTTGGGGCGTTTTCCTCCTTCTGGACGGGCTTGCCCATAAGCTCGTCAAGCAGCTTGTCTTTCTCCGCCTTTTCCTGCACACCAATCTCTGGCTCTGGCTGACCGTCCTTTGCATCTTTGGATTTCTCGGCTTCCGTCACAATAGAAGCGGTATCCACCGAAGCAAGATTAAAGCGTTCCACGATGCGGCTGATTTTCGATGCGTCCTCGGCACGGGCGATGACATCGACCTCCGCATTGTGGTCTTTGTTTTTCCTGTCTGTGAGGACACAGTAAAGCACACCGTATTTTTTTGCTTCCTGCGTGAACTTCTTTAAGTCGTCACTTTTGACGGTAAAGACTTTCAGCTCCTTGCCAGAACGGAGCATACTTGTTAGCCTTGCTTTGCCTTTGGTTTTCTTTTCTTCTTTGAGAATGGAATACAACAGGATAGCGATGTTCTTCGCACCTGCACCTGTGATTTTGGCAGCGACCTCAAAACCCTCCAAGCTCATTCGGACGATTTGTTCTGCCGCTTCGCCGCCTGTGTTCATTCTTCATCAGCTCCTTTCTTTGCTGTTCTTTTTCGTCTGCCCGTATCGTCTGCAATTTTTCTTTGAGGGTATCACTACGGGCAGCGATGCCCTCGCACATTCTGACCTCCTTTCGGATAATTTTCAGCCGTCCCGAAATATCGGAAAGCTCCGCCTTGACCGCTTCCTTTTCTTCACCGCTTATCCTGCGGGATTTGGAGTAAAGCTCCTTTCGCTTCTGAAGCAGGGCAGACATCTCCGTTTCCAGAGAGCCTTTATATGAACAAAGCTGCTCCGCCGTATCAATGTGATTGTGGCAAAGCAACCTTGTTTCCAGTGTGATGGCTTCCATCTTCATAAGGTCGTCCTTTAGGAGATAATGAAGCCGTGCATAATTTTGTTTTCTGCCTTTTGGCAGGATACCGAGCTTGTAGCAGTAATGGAGATACAGCCCACGCAAGCCGCCCATTTTCTTGGCGTTCTTCAATGAGCCTTTGACCCGATAGACCTTGACCTGCGGCTGTGGCTCTGAAAAGCTCTGGAATTTGACCGCATAGGAATTTTCGCTGATACGCTCCATAATCCTGTCATTGGTGTATTCCTCTCCAAGCTTATAAAGCCGCTTGGGTCTTTGCCAGCCCTTGCCGATAATCGTCCAATACTTGCGGTTGGGGTCAAAGTTTATGCGGTAGCCCATTTCTGCCAACTGGCGGTCAAAGTCTTTCAGCGTAAATGATTTGCTGATAGCTTCATCCACCGCTTGTCTGGCAACATTATCCCTCGTGGGTCGCCCCTGCTTTTCGGCTTGGTAAAGGGCGTAGGGCTTTTTCTTGCCGCTTGGGTGTTCGATGACAGACAAGGCGTACTCACGGCAAAGCTCATCGGAACGCTGACGGAGCAGCCGCAGATTTGCTTTGTTGTCGTGGTAGTGCATACCGTCCGCAAAAGAAACAGAGTTCACGACAAAGTGATTATGCAGGCAGTCGGTATTTAGGTGGGTGGCGACAATGACCTGAAACCTGTCGCCCCACATTCGCTCGGCAAGTTTAACGCCGACCTCGTGTGCCTGCTCTGGCGTAACCTCACCGTGCTTGAAGCTCTGGAAACCGTGATAGCAGACAATCTCACTCGTGTCGCTCCATCCCGCTTTGGTAATCATCATTTCATCTCTGGCGGTGGTCGGGTCACAATTTACACCTGTGACAAAGAAACGCTGCTCGGTCTTATTCTTATTAGTAGCGTACTCCATTACATCGACCATCGCCTGCAGGTCGGCTTCGGTGTATTTGGGGTTGGCTGTCTTTTCGGGATTTTCGGCATAGTCGATTGGGTGGTCGAGCCTGCCACGCACATCCCATATCTCGCAGACCGCCATTACGATGACCTGCGTGGAAGCAGATACCTTTTGCGAATGTCAATCTGAAATTCGTGCCACTTCCTTGCTTCCTCACGGAGCATCGGGGTATCCACAAAGCCGAGGGCGTTTGCCTTAACCGCAAGCTGATTGATACGGTTGCCAATAGCGGACAGCTCACGCATCATTTTATAGAACTCTGGGTCGGGCTTTTCGCAGAGCTGATAGCCCCTTACCATTTCTCTTAAAAAGGCTTCTTTTGAGCGACCCGATTTCCGCACAAGCTCATTAAGGTGTTCGGCTTCCTCCTCAGTCAGACGGAAAAGTATCTGCACATTTCTTTTTCGCATTGTCCTCTTCCTTTCTCTCGGAAAGTCTGTTTATCTGCAAGCAGCACATACACACAACGCCGAACAGACCGCCGAGCATTGTGCCGATAATGAAAAATAAGAACTCACTCATTCTTGAACTCCTTTCTGTTCTCACGGGGTATTAGGGGGCTGCCCCCTAACAAGCGAATTTGGCTAACCAAATTCAGTGCTTGGTAAGACATCTCATTCTTCGCAATCGTCCTCATACATACCCTCACTGCACACAGGGCAGAAGTACGGGCAGTCCGAACAATCTTCATTTTCCTGTGGTGTATTCTCGCCAACACCGTCAAGCCCGTCCTCTCTCTGCTCGGTAATATCGGCTTCGCCGCAGACAAAATCATCATCGGTAAAGTTGATAAGGTCGGTATCGAACAGGATAATTTTTGTTTTTTCCTTTGCCTGTTCGGGGCTTTCTGCATAGACGGAAACGGTCTTTTGATAATGGGCGGTAAGGGTTACATCATACTTTTTCAATGGTTCATTCCTCGCTTTCAGCACTAAATTTTGATTTGGTTTCGGTGTCTTTCTGGTGAGAATCTACTACACAATCAACGGGCATCACTCCTTTCACGCTTGGGCATAGGTCTTGCAATTTTCAG
>ERZ1504260.771-NODE-771-length-7627-cov-3.478077_pt1 | contig 7627 bp, 5 predicted proteins | sample MGYA00571879_ERZ1504260 | MGnify/ENA primary metagenome ERZ1504260 (study PRJEB39906, sample SAMEA3182110) | gut metagenome | biome: human; feature: gut; material: Stool; isolation source: human stools | place: Canada | collected 2013-04-23 ... | reverse complement strand
GCTCCGGAAGCTTCAGTCCGCATTCCTGAAGCAGCTTCGTACGGAAGATCACAGAATGCATCAGTATGTAATGTCCCTTGATAAAATGATGGCAGTCCTTCCAGGTGAACATCCTCTCTACCGGCAGAATATGACGGTACTGAATAACTTTCTTGCGACTCTCGCCTTCCTTCTCATAGACATAGTTGCTGATCAGCATGTCCAGTGCCTGACCGCCTCCTGCCAGCTCTCGCAGAGTGTCCAGGATCTTAAAATAGGCATCCTGCTTCACCCAGTCATCACTGTCCACCACCTTAAAATATAATCCGGTAGCATTGGCAATTCCGGTATTCACTGCAGAACCGTGTCCACCGTTCTCCTTGTGGATTGCGCGGACGATCGTAGGAAACTGTGCTTCATATTCATCTGCGATCTCCGCAGTGCGATCCTTAGTAGATCCGTCATCAACGATCAGAATCTCCACATCCTCCCCTCCGACTAACAGGGAGTCAATACATTTTCTCATATACTTTTCAGAATTATAACAGGGAATTGCTATGGAAAGTAATTTCATGATTGCTGTCCTTTCTTCATATTAAAACATAGTTCGAGGTATCCCAAGCTGCATGCTCAGTCCCTTCGCATAAGCTGCAAATGCAGAAGGAATGGGATATCTGTCTTGCGTCTCCCGGGGTTCAATATAGATCCAGTCCGCAGAATCCGGTCCCACCTTCTTCGGTGCGAGTTCATCGACCCGGATGAGGTACCCCTTCATATGCCATTCTCTGTGGGAAAAAATATGCTTTGCATCCTCCAACGGCTGAATCCTGAGTACCTGCAGTCCGTTCTCTGTCAGATATTCCTTCACCTCTTCCGCCGTACAGAATCCCTTCATTGACGGGAATTCATACATTCCGGCGAGCAGGCCCTTAGACGGTCGCTTGTGCAGCACCGCAAGCTCCGCATCCCGGATAATGAGGATCGTCTTCTCCTCTATGGTCCGTTCCTTTGCCTTTGCCTTATTCGGGTACTGTTGCTGTGTTCCATCTTCGTATGCCAGACAGATCTGCCTAAGCGGACACTCCTCACAATGAGGGGCACCGTTTTGAATACACACACAGGCTCCGATCTCCATCATTGCCTGGTTAAAATCCCCCGGCCTGTCCTTCGGTATAACCTCCCACAAGTCCTTCTCCACGGCCTTTTTCACTTTATCCTCTGAGATACATCGATCATCCTTACGGATGCGGGCGATCACACGGAGCACATTTCCATCTACCGCCGGGTTCGGTTTTCCATAAGCTATGGAAGATACTGCTCCCGCCGTATAGCTTCCGATTCCTTTCAGTTTCAGCAATTCTTCATAAGAATCCGGCATAATTCCGGCATAATCTTCCATGATCTGAATTGCTGCTTTCTGCAGATTACGCACCCGGTTGTAATAACCAAGTCCCTCCCAAAGCTTTAATAGAGTCTCCTCCGGTGCTTCCGCTAATGCCGCGATATCCGGCAGGGTATCCATAAATCTCTGAAAATAGGGTTTCACCGCTTCCACTCTGGTCTGCTGCAGCATGATCTCCGAAACCCATACACGATAGGGTGTGGGCTGTTCTCTCCAGGGAAGAATCCTACGATTATTATCATACCATTTTAAAAGTGGTTTGGGAATTGCCCGAAGGTCACCTTTCCTAAAGATTTCCTTAACATCCGTTAAATTTTCATTGTATTTATCCATAGTGTCTACCGCAGGCGATTGCATTCAAACTTCTCCATGGTGAGCAGGCAGTTTTTCAGTTCTTCATAACGCTCCTCCGTCTCACCGTCATTTACTTCGATATCACAGGCGATTGCCATGGTCGTGATCATCTCATCGGTGATCCGGTGATGTAAGCCTGCGAGAATATTTAACTTCTGCTCATAGGAATCCGCATCCAGGAATTCTAATACCAAAGGATCCAGTGCGGGCTCCTCCTCTGCAACTTCTATATGCACTGCCGGTGCCTCCGGCTGTGCTGCTACGCCCTGCGCCCCACTCACTGCATCAGTCTCACGGGTCTGTCTGTCCGCGTCCGCACCCTGCAGCTCAAAACGGAATCTCTGCTGTATCTCAGGGTATTTGACCTTATCCACTTCACTCGTAAACATCGCAAGCGGTCTCGCATATGTCTTAAAATCTCCGTACATTGCCTGATAGATCACCAGCTGCTCTCCGGTCTCCGAATGCTGTGCTATCGTAACGATCTGGTACAGATTCCCTTTAAAATGCTTATATATCTCATGTGGTTTGGGAATAAATGTCATCTGTCCTTCTCCTTTCCCATCGCCTCTGCTACGGCATATGGTAACAGTATAACCCCTATTTTAAAAAATGTCATGTCTCCCTTAAAAATCTGTCAGAAGATATTCATAAGAGATGCTGTAGCTGCCGGAAGCATTGCATGCCTGCATAAGCTCTGCGCTGAAAGCTTCACGTTCCTCTTCACTCATGTCATTGATCCTCTTATGATGGATCGTAAAGGTATAATCACATGCTCCGCTTTCATCCATCACATAAGTCAGTGTCACACCACTGTTACAGCAGCCATTCTCATTGAGATATTGCTTCACCTTTGTAAGCAGCTGCTGTTCCTTCACCCGATTCTCAATACGCTGTGTTTCATTGCTGCTTTCGCTTTTCACCGTGCTTCCGATGCAGAATACAATGGTCAGGATCAATAATACTGTAGTAACATAAAACATAATATTGGAAATGGCTTTTCTTCTCATAATCTATACCTCTCTGTTCTTTTATCCGGATTTTTACCGGAGCTTTCATCATCCGCTCCATCCGACAGATATAGATTACCTTTTTTCAAGTACTATAAAACCACCTCAATCCAAATGTCACTGCGAAGCGGTTATAATTCAGCTGTTAAAATATTCTGCTCCGGCGGATTCCACAGCTGCTTTTAACCCCAGGGCAGACATTCTGACTGCACCGTTGCCCCAGATGATCATCTGCTCCAGGGCATCTGAGGTAGCTACCGTCACGCGGTATTTCTGCGGTTTTGCTCCCAGCTCATGTGTGGTGCGCTCAATATACTGGTCTGCAGTCTCCGCTTCCTTCGTATAGACCACTTCTATGTTATGATATTTCATCACAGATCCCGGATTTCCTTTCACCTTATAGGCATCATAGACCAAAATCAGCCGACATCCCTGATATCCCTGATAGTTGCACAATATATCCATCAGTTTGTCCCTGGCGCTGTCTAAATTGATCTGTGCCAGCTCCCGCAGCTCCGGCCATGCGAAAATAATATTATAACCGTCCACCAGCAGATATTCTTCCGGTTTTTCCTGAGGGCCTGCTTTGGTCTTCGGTGTCCGTATACTGTCTGCCGGACTTTCCGTGTAGTTGCTGCGACTGCCGGAGGATGTATGATATCTGCGGAATCTATGCGGATCTTCTGCCCCTTTTCCATAGGTCCTGCGGAAGATCTCTTCGATCTCCTCCTGGGATATGATACGCTCTGCGCCGCCACCCGTCTGACGTATAGCTCCCTGCCGTCTGTTCACTGCCGGCATTCCCTGTAAGGCGTCATCCCCCGACTCTGCATTTGCCTCCGAATCCGGTACCCAGCCGCTCTCCACATGGGCATATTCCGACACCTGATCCCATGGCACCTGGAAACCGGCCCCGTGGGCACAGAATACGGAACCGGTAGGGTTGGCGGTATCCGCCTCCGGATCGTAATCCGTCTGTGCCATCACCTCTTCTGTATTATGGCAGGGCTCGTACCCCTGCAGGCTGCAGGACAGTCTGCCGTGTCCTTTGGTATAGGAAGCCACTTCTCTGGCGTAATCCCGCATAGTTGCCACCGGCACACTGCCCGTCAGTACACTGTTGTTCCCTTCGGTCACAGGCGGATCGAATCGTCCGTTCATTCTGGTGATATCTGACATTGCCCTGCCGAGATTTTCTGTCGGCACTTCCAGTCGATAGGAAAACCACGGCTCAAGCAGAATACTTTTTCCACTGCGCAGTCCCTGTCGGATGGCGCGATAAGTCGCCTGCCGGAAATCCCCGCCTTCCGTATGCTTAGTATGTGCCTTCCCGGCGATCAACAGTATTCGAAGATCTGTGATTTCCGATCCGGTGAGCACTCCCACATGCCTTTTTTCCTCCAAATGAGTCAGGATCAGTCTCTGCCAGTTCCGATCCAGCATATCCTCACTGCACAGAGAGGCAAATTGCAAGCCGCTGCCCCGTTCACCGGGCTCTAACAACAAATGCACTTCCGCATAATGTCGCAGGGGTTCAAAATGTCCGATGCCTTCCACCGGTTCCGCCAGCGTCTCCTTATAGACAATGCTTCCCGCATCGAATTCCGCTTCCAGTCCGAAACGCTCCCACAGGATATTTTTCAGGATCTCCATTTGCACCTGCCCCATGACCTGCATATGGATCTCCCGCTTTTCCTCCTGCCATAATACATGTAACTGCGGCTCCTCTTCTTCCAACTGTCTGAGCTTTCCAAGCGCTGTCACGGGATCCACATCCGGGGGAAAACTCAGCCTGTAGGTCAATACCGGTTCCAACACCGGTGCCAGATTCTCGCATTCATAGCCCAGTCCCTGTCCTGCAAATGTCTTCGTAAGTCCTGTGACTGCACAGACTTCTCCCGCCGGCACGCTGTCTGCGGTCTCATAGCTTCCTCCATTGTACAGGCGCAGCTGATCTGCCTTTTCCTCCCAGATCTCTTCCCCGGCACCGCTTTTCTCATTACCGATCATCATTTTGACCCGAAGCGTCCCTCCGGTGACTTTCAGATACGTCAGACGGTTCCCCGACGTATCTCTGCCGATTTTATAGACTCTGGCTCCAAACTCCTGTGAATATTCCGGTTCCGGCAGATAGAAAGACAGTCCGTCCAACAGCTTTTCTATGCCTTCCTGTCTTAATGCGGATCCAAAAAAGCAGGGAAACAGCTTCCGCTGCGCCACAGTGAATGCTATGCTCTCCGGCTGCAAGGCTCCGGTCTCCAGATATTCCTCCATCAGTACTTCACTGCACATGGCGGCATGTTCCAGTTCCTGCTCACGGTCCTCTCCGGATTCATCCTGCGCCATGATATTTTCAACGGTTACAATATTGCCATCCAGCTTACCTTGCAGTTCGGCCAGTATTTTGTCCCGCTCGGTGCCCGGCTGATCCATTTTATTTACGAATAAAAATACCGGAACCTCATATCTTTTCAATAATCTCCACAGTGTGTAGACATCCCCCTGCACGCCGTCACTGCCGTCGATCACAAGGATTGCTGCGTCCAGTACCTGCAGTGTCCTCTCCATTTCAGCGGAAAAATCCACATGCCCAGGGGTATCTAACAGAGTGATATCCACATCTTTCCACCGGATTCTCGCCTGCTTGGAGAAGATGGTAATGCCTCTCTTCCTCTCCATTTCCCCATTATCCAGAAAAGCATCTCCGTGATCCACTCTTCCGGCCTTTTCTATGATTAATTTCTTCATTCCTATCGTTAACCCTTCTATCTCCGGTTCCTTCTACTTCTCCAGGATTCTTACTGTTTCCTTAGGTTTCTACCGCTTTCTTAAGTTTCTGCTGTTTCCTTAGGTTTCTACCGCTTTCTGATCTTTACTATCTACGATACTATATTTTCGCCGATTTTCCAACTGTTTTATCTTGCGGTTGTCATTGCAAATCCGCTTATAGATAGGCTATAATCATAGCATACTTTCCATCTTTCCATTAACAGGAGGAGTTATGATTAAATTAATTGCAACCGACATCGACGGTACGCTTCTAAAAGACGGTACGCTGATGATCGATCCGGAATATATGACCGTAATTGAGAAATTGACTTCAAAAGGAATCATCTTCGTCGCCTGCTCCGGCCGGCAATTCATCAGTGAACGAAAGCTTTTCGCTCCCGTTTGCGATAAGCTTCTCTATATCACGGACGGCGGCACGGTAGTCCGTACCCCTCACAAAATTTTAAAAGTCCACACTCTGCCCGAAGATGTCTGGCATGGAATGTGTGAAACGGTTCGCAATGAATTACCGGACTGTGATTATTTTATTGCCACTCCGGATTATTGTCTGGCAGAAGATGCCGGAAGCCGCATGTTCCGATGGCTTACGGATTCTTACGGATATGATATCCGTGAAGTACCGGACCTGTTAAAAGCACCTGTGGACAACGTGATCAAATTCACAGTGTATCATCCTTCGGCATGTGAAGAAATGTGTGCCCCGCTTTTCACTCCCACCTGGCAGACCAAGGCTAAAATCGCTTCCTCCGGCAAAGAATGGATGGACTGTAACCCGTTAGGTGTGAACAAAGGAACCGCTATTCGGTTTTTACAGGAATATCTTGGCATTGCCCCGGATGAAACCTGCACTTTCGGAGACAATCTGAATGATATAGAAATGCTTGAGAGCGCCGGAACCAGCTATGCCGTATCCAACGCAAGAGAGGAAGTAATCGCTGCCGCAAAGAGAACCTGTGCGCCTTATTGGGAAAACGGCGTGCTGCAGATATTAAAAACTTTTCTGTAAGCTTGACACTGTCACAATAAAGCACTATAGTAAACAGGTAAATATTATATTCCGCTAGGGGAGCACATCGCTGAGACTGAAGTGTTGCAAGACTATGCCATCACTTCTAACCCTCACTACTTGAACCGGATAATACCGGCGTAAGGAAGCATAGATTTCATGCAGTTATTGTCTACATATACACTGCTGATAACAGTGTATGAGAACCGTACATTATAAGAGTGCCGTTCAAGGCTGTAATTTTTGCATGGATACGATGTTGTCCCTCCTCGCGCATACGAAGGAGGATTTTTTTATGTTGTACAATGTTGTTGTGAATGACTGGGGCGAGACTACTTATGTCCCCACTGCTCTGGGCAATGTCCTGTTAGTGGTTGTCCTGATCGCTCTGCTGGCCGTGGCTGTTGTATTTGCCCGTAAGCAGAGAAATAAGACCGGCGCTGACGACGTTGATCAGAAAATGGCTCACAGTAAGCTGACCGTAAAGCAGTTGGCATTCTGCGCCATGGCAATCGCTCTTGGAACCGTGCTGTCTAATATCAAGCTGTTCCATTTTCCTACCGGCGGTTCCATTACGCTTCTGTCCATGCTGGTGATCTGCCTGCCCGGTTACTGGTTCGGTCTGGGTGCAGGTATCGCCACTGGAGTAGCTTACGGTGTGTTACAGCTTCTCATTGATCCCTATGTATTGTATCCCATGCAGTTGATCGTTGATTACATTTTGGCTTTCGGTGCTTTGGGATTGTCCGGACTCTTCTCCAATGCGAAATTCGGACTGCTGAAGGGATATATCACCGCTGTGCTGGGTAGATATGTGTTCGCCGTGATCTCCGGATGGATCTTCTTCGGCGCGTATGCCTGGGAAGGCTGGGATCCCCTGCCCTATTCCCTCGCCTACAATGCGATCTATATCTTCGCTGAAGCGGCAGTAACATTACTGATCCTGTCCGTGAAACCGGTGCAGAATCTGTTCTCGAAGTTAAAACAGATGGCTTTAAATGATTAGGTAGATTGAAAGTTTACGAAAGCATAGCCGCGCATAGGCAAAATAAGAACCGTGATTGGGAGCTTGCTCACAAATCACGG
>ERZ1504260.749-NODE-749-length-7834-cov-3.515362_pt1 | contig 7834 bp, 4 predicted proteins | sample MGYA00571879_ERZ1504260 | MGnify/ENA primary metagenome ERZ1504260 (study PRJEB39906, sample SAMEA3182110) | gut metagenome | biome: human; feature: gut; material: Stool; isolation source: human stools | place: Canada | collected 2013-04-23 ... | reverse complement strand
TTCTGATCGCGCAGGAGTTCCAGAAGCTGCTGCCGGTAGAGCAGAATCCAATGTATACCGAAGGCTATGAGGGCTTCTTCCATCTGGATGCTATAAGCGGCAATGTGGAGGAAGTTACTGCGGACTATATTATCCGTGATCATAACAGACAGCTGTTTGAACAGAAAAAAGAGCTGTTTTTGTCCTGTGCGGATTTCCTGAACCGGAAGTATGGGGAAGGCACCGCTATAGTGGATATGAAAGATTCTTACTATAACATGCGGGAGATCATGGAGCAGCATATGCACCTGATCGACAATGCGAAAGCTGCCATGGAAGAGCTGGGAATCGAGCCCAAAGTATCTCCCATCCGCGGCGGTACCGATGGCGCCAGACTGTCCTTCATGGGACTGCCCTGTCCGAACCTGTGCACCGGCGGAGAAAATTATCACGGCAGATATGAGTATGCCTGTGTACAGTCCATGGAAAAAACGACCGGACTATTGATCGCCATTGCAGCAAAATACGCAGACAGATAATAGATACAGATATTTAGAAAGGCAATATTTTTTATATGACAAATGTAACACAAATGAACGAAACCGACAGACAGTATTATTTTATGGAGAAAGCCTCCGGTCATGTGGCAAAGCTTGGAGAAGAACTGGGCAGAAGGCCTACCTGCTGTGTGACTACTTTCGGGTGTCAGATGAATGCCAGGGATTCGGAAAAACTGGTGGGAATCATGGAAAAAGTCGGCTATGAGATCATTAAAGATGAGAATGCGGACTTTGTGATCTATAATACCTGTACGGTGAGAGATAACGCCAACCAGCGTGTCTATGGAAGACTGGGAGTATTAAACGGCTATAAAAGGAAAAATCCTTATATGAAGATCGCACTGTGCGGCTGTATGATGCAGGAACCCACCGTGATCGAGAAGATTAAAAACAGTTACCGCTTCGTGGATCTGATCTTCGGAACTCATAATATTTTCAAATTCGCAGAGCTGTTATGCTCCCTGTTTGAAAATGAGGGAATGGTCATTGATATCTGGAAGGATACGGACAAGATCGTGGAAGATCTGCCGGTGGAGAGAAAGTATTCTTTCAAATCAGGTATCAATATTATGTTCGGCTGCAATAATTTCTGCAGCTATTGTATTGTCCCCTATGTCCGCGGCAGAGAGCGAAGCCGTAATCCGAAGGATATCATCCGGGAGATAGAGGGGCTGGTGGCAGACGGCGTTGTAGAGATCATGCTGCTGGGACAGAATGTAAATTCTTACGGTAAAAACCTGGAAGAACCCATTACCTTTGCACAGCTTTTGCAGGATGTAGAAAGAATCGAAGGATTGGAGCGGATCCGTTTCATGACTTCCCATCCCAAGGATCTGTCAGATGAGCTGATCGAGGTGATGAAGCATTCCAAGAAGATCTGCAGACATCTCCATCTTCCTTTGCAATCCGGTTCCACGAAGATATTAACAGCAATGAACCGCCGTTATACCAAGGAACAGTATCTGGAGCTGGCGGAGAAGATCCGTAAGGAGATTCCGGATATGGCGATCACTACGGATATTATCGTAGGATTCCCCGGAGAGACGAAGGAAGACGTAGACGAGACCATCGATGTGATCCGTCGCGTAAAATACGACAATGCTTTTACCTTTATCTATTCCAAACGAACCGGAACACCGGCGGCAGCCATGGAACAGGTGCCGGAGGAACTGGTAAAGGAGCAGTTTGACCGGGTGCTTAAGACCGTGCAGGAGACAGCCAGAGAACAGGTATCCAGGTATCAGGGACAGATCTGCGATGTGCTGGTAGAAGAGATCAATGAAAATGACAGTTCCTTAGTGACCGGAAGAATGTCAAATAATACGCTGGTACATTTTCCGGGAGATGCATCGTTGGTGGGGAAGCTTGTGAATGTTTCACTGGATGAATGTCATGGATTTTATTATATGGGACATATGGTTCAGTCATGAATATGACAGGCGAATAAATAGTAAAAGGGAATCGAAATGGAAGAACAAGAGAAGAAAAAGAGAATAGAACTGGAACAGGACATGTCCTGGAAAATGTATCAGATACTGACGATAACGGCGTGCACTGCAAATCTGATCGGAACAATCTGTAATTTCTGTATTCACGGTACGAAACTGCCGACCATACTCTGCGGCATATGCCTGCTGATGATCGTGACCATCGGCATTATCGGATGGACTACGAAAAAGGTGCAAATACCGGCGGTCTTGATCATATTAATACTTGTATGGTTTGAATTTCCTTATTTGTATTATTGCTACGGGGATGCCTCTATCGTATATCTGGTCCTGGGGGTCGTTGGACTGGCGATATTTTTCCCGAGAAATGTGGTGATCGTTTCTTTTGCGGTCACGTTGCTGGAATATCTGGTGATCATGATGAACAGCTTTGAACGGCCTTCCGTATGGAGAAGTATGGATGAAGCGGGTAAGATCGGAACTACGCTCGGATCCTTTGTTATTGTGGGAGTATCTGTATTTGCCATGATATTTGAATTGCTCAGAAGTTACGAGGAACAACGAAAGCAATTGCTGAGTCTGAGTGAGGATCTGAACTTTGCAGCGAACCATGATCCTCTGACCAGGCTGTATAATCGGCGCTATCTTGTAAATCAGGTGAATGAATGGATATGCAAGCCGGAGAAGAGCTTCTGGATCGTATTGATGGATGTAGATGATTTCAAGGCAGTCAATGATACCTATGGGCATGGATACGGTGATGATGTACTGCGGGAAGCCGGCAGACTGATGCTGGAAGAAATGATGGGAAAAGGAATCGCAGCCCGGTTCGGCGGCGAGGAGTTTATGCTGGTGTTTGAACAGGATGATCGGGAACAGGTGTTACATTCATTCCGGAATATCCAGGAAGGCTTAAGGAGATATTCCCAGAACACCAGACAGACGGATATTACCATCAGCGGTGGAATGGAACGTTATGAGGCTGATAAACAGCTGGATCTATTGTTTACTTCTGTGGACCGGAAATTATATATTGCCAAAAATAACGGTAAAAACCGTATTGTAGAATAGGTTTAAAATAATAAAAAGTCTTGCAAAGCTTAAAAAATAGAGCTATGATAAGACCCGTGTGATTTTATAAAAATTTTATAATTTCACACGGGTCTTTTTACTGAGGAGATTATATTGAGGAGATTGTTATGGAAAAACTAAAACCGAAGCTTTTCTCAGTGATGAAAAGCTACACGAAAGAACAGTTTGTAAAAGATGTGATCGCAGGTATCATTGTGGCGATCATTGCTCTGCCCTTATCCATTGCACTGGCACTGGCTTCCGGGGTAACACCGGAAAAGGGTATCTATACAGCAATCACCGCAGGCTTTGTGATCTCTTTTCTGGGTGGCAGCCGCGTACAGATCGCAGGTCCTACTGCGGCATTTGCCACCATTGTTGCAGGAATTGTAGCCAAGAACGGCATGGACGGTCTGATCATCGCGACATTGTTAGCGGGTGTGATCCTGATCCTGATGGGATTTTTACGACTTGGTAATCTGATCAAGTTTATCCCCTATACGATCACCACCGGTTTTACTTCCGGTATTGCTGTGACGATCTTTATCGGACAGATCAAGGACTTCCTGGGACTGACCATTGTCAGCGAAGAGCCGCTGATCGAGACCATGGATAAACTGAAAGCAGTATTTCAGTTCATCTCCACCACAAATGTGCAGGCACTGCTTGTAGGTGTGATCAGTCTCCTGATCCTGATCCTGTGGCAGTATCTGCCGGGCTTTTGCAAGAAGATTCCCCCTTCTCTGATCGCAGTACTGGTGGGAAGTGCCATGGTTGCACTACTTAACATGAATGTAAATACGATCGGAGATCTGTATGAGATTTCCAATAAGCTTCCGTCAATTTCTCTGCCCGCCTTCAGCCTGAAGACGGTACAGAACGTCCTGCCGGATGCTTTTACCATCGCGATTCTGGCTGCCATTGAGTCATTGCTTTCCTGCGTGGTAGCGGACAGTATGGTGAACAGCAGACATCGTTCCAATATGGAACTGATCGCCCAGGGCGCCGGCAACATTACTTCCGCATTGTTCGGTGGGATCCCCGCCACCGGAGCCATTGCGAGAACTGCTGCCAATGTGAAAAACGGCGGACGTACCCCCATTGCCGGTATGGTGCATTCCGTGACACTTTTGTTGATCCTGGTAGTACTGATGCCTTATGCGGCACTGATCCCCATGCCCACCATTGCAGCCATTCTGTTCATGGTGGCTTACAATATGTGCGACTGGCGTAAATTCATAGGTCTGTGCAAGACCGCACCCAAGAGTGACATTATCGTTCTGGTGACCACATTTGTACTGACTGTCGTATTTGATCTGGTAGTAGCGATAGAGGTAGGTATTTTACTGGCAGCCATTCTGTTCATGAAGCGTATGAGCGATGTGACGGAAGTGGAAGGCTGGAAATATGTGGATGATGAGGATGATGCGGACAGCCTGTCCTTAAGAGTCGTACCTCACAATACCATGGTCTATGAAGTGAGTGGCCCCTTATTCTTCGGCGCAGCGGACAAAATCCTGAAGATCACATTAGATGAGAAAATGAACTGCCTGGTACTGCGTATGCGCAGCGTAAGCGCTATCGACGCCACAGCCATGCACAATCTGGAGCAGTTATATGCAGACTGTAAAAAGAAAAACATCCAGATCATTCTGTCTCATGTAGGGGAACAGCCCATGCATGTCATGGAGAAGAGCGGCTTCTTAGATAAGGTGGGCAGAGAAAATGTCTGTGCCCATATTGATGATGCACTGGAACGCGCATCAAAGCTGCAGTAAGTGTGAAAAACTATCATTTTTCATAGTGGTTCTTTAATTTACAACCTCAATATTTTGTGCTAAGATAGATGCGGATACGCAAGCTTTTGCGTGTCCGCTTTGTCGTGGATCCTTTTACAGAACAGGAGAAGATCATGGCTGAATTGACACCAATGATGCAAAAATATATGGAGACCAAGGAGCAGTATAAGGACTGCATCCTTTTTTATCGTCTGGGAGATTTCTATGAAATGTTTTTCGACGATGCGCTGGTGGCTTCCAAGGAACTGGAGATCACACTGACGGGAAAAAGCTGTGGACTGGAGGAACGTGCGCCCATGTGCGGCATTCCTTACCATGCCGTGGAAGGCTATCTGTCCAAACTGGTAAGCCGCGGTTATAAAGTGGCTATCTGCGAACAGGTGGAGGATCCGAAGCTTGCCAAGGGATTGGTGAAGAGGGAAGTGATCCGTGTGGTGACACCCGGTACCAACTTAAACGTACAATCTCTGGAAGCCGGCAAAAATAATTATCTGCTGAGCATTGCCTATACTCCGGATGGCATCGGTATCTCTGCGGCAGATGTAACTACCGGTGATTATTATGTGACCGAAGTCGAAGATCTGAAAAAATTAAATGATGAACTGATGAAGTACGAACCTTCGGAGATTATCTGTAACGAGGCATTTTTAGTCAGTGGCTTTGATGTGAATGATTTAAAGTCCCGCTTACATATCTCCGTCAATGCGTTGGAATCCCATATGTTCGATGATGACGGCTGCAGACGGATCCTGATGAAACATTTTAAGGTAAATACGCTGATCGGACTTGGTGTCGAAGAATTCCCTACGGGACTTTTAGCGGCGGGAGCACTGTTACAGTATCTGTATGATACCCAGAAGACAGATCTGGAGCATTTTACCCATATTTATCCCTATCTTACCAGCAAATATATGTTACTTGACAGCTCCACCAGAAGAAATCTAGAACTGACGGAGACTCTCAGAGAGAAGCAGAAGAGAGGCTCTCTTCTGTGGGTGTTAGATAAGACGAAGACCGCCATGGGCGCCAGACTTCTGCGCAATTACATCGAACAGCCGTTGATCGAAAAGGATGAGATGGAGAAGCGTCTGGATGCCATTCAGGAGCTGAATCAGGATTCCATCTCCAGGGATGAGATCCGGGAATACTTAAATCCCATCTACGATCTGGAACGACTGCTCAGTAAGGTGACTTATAAGACGGCAAATCCCAGAGATCTGATCGCATTTCGGAATTCCCTGCAGATGCTGCCGCCGATTAAGACAGTGCTGTCTGCCTTTGAAAAAGAAGAACTGACTAAAATCCGGGAGCAGATTGATGGACTGGAGGATATTTATCAGCTGATCGATGAAGCGATCATTGACGAACCGCCCCTGTCCATCCGGGAAGGCGGGATGATCAAGGATCAGTTTGATGAAACCATAGACAGACTGCGCAGCGCCAAGCATGACGGAAAACAATGGCTTGCCCAGTTGGAGGAAGAGGACAGAGAGCGTACCGGAATCAAGAATCTGAAGATCAAATATAACAAAGTATTCGGCTATTATTTTGAAGTGACCAATTCCTATAAGAATCTGGTGCCGGAGGACTATATCCGCAAGCAGACCCTGGCAAATGCGGAACGATATACCACACCGCGGTTAAAGGAACTGGAAGACACTATTTTAAATGCGGAGGACAAGTTACAGACACTGGAATACGATGTCTTCTGCAGAATCCGGGATACCATTGCACAGGAACTGGTCCGCATCCAGAACACCGCGAAAGCGATCGCAAAGCTGGATGTGTATGCGTCTTTGTCGCTGGTTTCGGAACGAAATCATTATGTACGTCCGAAGTTAAATGAAAAGGGTGTTATTGACATCAAGGACGGAAGACACCCTGTGGTGGAACAGATGATCACCAATGATATGTTTATTGCCAATGACACTTATCTGGATAATGGAAGCCACTGTATCAGTGTCATTACCGGTCCCAATATGGCGGGTAAGTCCACTTACATGCGTCAGACGGCACTGATCGTACTGATGGCGCAGATCGGGTGCTTCGTGCCGGCCAGAACCGCTAATATCGGTATTGTAGACCGGATCTTTACCCGCGTGGGAGCTTCGGATGATCTGGCCAGCGGTCAGTCCACTTTTATGGTGGAGATGAATGAAGTGGCGAATATCTTACGAAATGCCACATCCAAGAGCCTTCTGATCTTAGACGAGATCGGAAGAGGTACTTCCACTTTTGACGGATTGAGCATTGCCTGGGCAGTGATCGAACATATCAGCAACCGCAAGCTTTTAGGAGCCAAGACACTGTTCGCTACCCATTACCATGAGCTGACCGAGCTGGAAGGCAAAATGAACAATGTGAACAACTATTGCATTGCTGTGAAAGAATGTGGCGACGATATCGTGTTCTTGCGTAAGATCGTAAAAGGAGGTGCGGACAAGAGCTACGGCATCCAGGTAGCGAAGCTGGCAGGTGTGCCGGACATGGTCATCGACCGTGCCAAGGAGATCGTGGAACAGCTGTCGGACAATGATATTACGGAAAAGGTGCAGAGCATTGCTATCGATAATAAAAACGATGGTAAGGCAAAAAAACAACCCAGATACGATGAGGTGGATCTGGCACAGATGTCTCTGTTCGACACTGTGACGGATGAGGATATTCTGAAGGAACTGATGGAGATCGAGGTGACGACGCTGACCCCATTAGATGCACTGAACACTCTGTACCGGTTACAGAATAAGCTGAAGAACCGCTGGAACGGTTAGATATAAGGGAAAGGCATAGGTAGATATATGGGAATACATGTACTGGACTCCCGGACGATCGACAGGATCGCTGCCGGTGAGGTGGTAGAACGACCTGCCAGCGTGGTGAAGGAGCTGGTGGAAAATGCCATAGATGCCGGTTCCACGGCGATTACGGTAGAGGCAAAAGAAGGCGGTATTGAGTTCATCCGTGTGACGGATAACGG
>ERZ1504260.724-NODE-724-length-8015-cov-4.409171_pt1 | contig 8015 bp, 9 predicted proteins | sample MGYA00571879_ERZ1504260 | MGnify/ENA primary metagenome ERZ1504260 (study PRJEB39906, sample SAMEA3182110) | gut metagenome | biome: human; feature: gut; material: Stool; isolation source: human stools | place: Canada | collected 2013-04-23 ... | reverse complement strand
AGAGAATCTGGAGTGCAGTATCCCCGGCGTCTTCGCCTGCGGCAATGTGCTCCACGTCCATGAACTGGTAGACCATGTATCCGCAGAAGCGGAAAAGGCTGGAGACTACGCAGTGGAATATATCCGACAGAAAAGAGGGTGAGACGATGGCAGAGAAGAATACAACACAAAAAGAATTGACCTGCATCTGCTGTCCGGTAGGGTGTGCTCTGACCGTGACTATCGCAGATGACAGTAGTGTCACAGTGACCGGTAACCGTTGTCCCAGAGGCGCAGCCTACGGAGAGAAGGAAGTGACCAACCCTACGCGTATTGTGACATCCACCGTACGCGTGACAGGATATCCGGATGCTGTGGTATCCGTGAAGACAGCTTCCGACATTCCTAAAGGCAGGATTGATGACTGCATGAAAGCTCTGGCAGATGTTACTGTAGCGGCACCCATCCATGTAGGAGATATCATCTTGGAAAATGTGGCTGACACAGGTGTCAATATAGTGGCAACCCGGTCGTTTCGGGGATAACAGAAGATATCATATAATTAGAGCAATGACCACATATCCCAACGGCTTCCGCAAATTTATCTGAGTGGGATATGTGTCAATTGTGATGAAATGAACAACGGGAGGTTACATAACAGAATGGGAGATATACAGAACACACAGAAGAAAACATACATCATGGCACTGGATCAGGGTACCACCAGTTCCCGCTGCATCCTGTTTGATAAGCAGGGAAACATCTGCTCCATGGCACAGAAGGAATTCACACAGATCTATCCCCAGCCCGGCTGGGTAGAACATAACCCCATGGAGATCTGGTCCTCCCAGCTGGGAGTGGCGATCGAGAGCATGGCAGTCCTGGGTATCACGGATGACCAGATTGAAGCCATCGGCATCACGAACCAGCGTGAGACGACGATCCTCTGGGACAAAAATACCGGAGAACCGGTATACAATGCCATTGTATGGCAGTGCCGCCGGACTTCCGATATGATCGAGGAATTGAAAAAAGACGGTTTTGACAAAATCCTCCGGGAGAAGACCGGACTGATTCCCGATGCCTACTTCAGTGCATCGAAGATCGCCTGGATACTGAATAATGTTCCCGGAGCCAGAGAACGCGCAGAGAGAGGAGAGTTACTCTTCGGTACGGTGGATACCTGGCTGATCTGGAATCTGACCAAGGGCGCCGTACATGTGACGGATTATACCAATGCTTCCCGAACCATGCTTTTCGATATTCATAACCTCTGCTGGGATCAGGAAATCCTGAAGCGCTTCAATATCCCGGAGAGTCTGCTTCCGAAGGTGTGCTGTTCCAGCGAGATCTACGGCAAGACCGATGCGTCCGTTCTGGGCGGCGAGATCCCTATCGCCGGTGCGGCGGGAGACCAGCAGGCGGCGCTGTTCGGACAGTGCTGCTTTGAGCAGGGAGAAGTGAAAAATACTTATGGGACCGGCTGCTTCTTATTAATGAATACCGGACACGAAGCCATTGCCTCCCAGTCGGGTCTGTTGACCACTATTGCTGCCAGCACAAGCAAAAACGTAGAATATGCCCTGGAGGGCAGCGTGTTCGTAGCCGGTGCCGGGATCCAGTGGCTTCGTGACAGTATGCGTATGCTCAAGACCTCTGCACAGTCCCAGGAGTATGCGGAGCATGTGCCGGATACCGCAGGGGTCTATATCGTTCCGGCATTTGCGGGCATGGGAGCTCCATACTGGGATCAGTATGCCAGAGGAACCATCGTCGGCATTACCAGAGGCTGTACCAAGGAGCATTTCATCCGCGCCACGCTGGAATCTATTGCATACCAGACCGCAGATGTGCTGGAAGCCATGGAGAAGGACAGCGGCATTGATTTAAAGAGCCTGAAAGTAGACGGTGGTGCCAGTGCCAATGATTTCCTTATGCAGTTCCAGGCGGATATCGTCAACACCCAGGTACGCCGTCCGGCATGTATCGAGACGACGGCTTTGGGAGCGGCTTATCTGGCAGGACTTGCCGTAGGCTATTGGAAGAATCGTGATGAGATCCGTGAAAACTGGCAGATCGGAGCAGCCTTTGCACCGCAGATGGAGGAGACACAGCGGCGACAACTATTAAAGGGCTGGCATCGCGCAGTGAAATGCGCTCTTGCATGGGCAGAGGATGAGGTATAAATTATATGATGCCAGGGTCAAAAGGTCTAAGCCCACATGAGCTTGCTCATAGGTGGGTGAAAGACCTTAGGACCCGCCCCGATATGAGCATAAAAGTGGGATGATAATCCCACGATATGCGAATATTGGGTAGGATTGTGGGAGTGCGTAGCACGGAGCAATCCGCAGGCATCAAAGTCGGGGGCTTTTGACCCCGACATCATTTTATATGACTATGGTATTTTTTGACAAAGCAAACTTGTAATGTAATAAAGTACTGTGGTATTATGATGTCTGGGTGAAAGGTTATCTTGCAACCCAGACATTATATTTTTACGGAATGAATTGCAGTAAGGGGTTAAGGGGAGTTCACGGAAAGGAAACAGGATGGATTTAAACGGCTTACCACAGACCGTGCAGAACTTCATAAACGATACTATCCGATATAGAGAATCAGGCAACTGTCTGGACTATGACACCTGCCAGAAAATATTGGAGTATGCGGCAGATACCGGATCACAGAAGTTGACAGGGCTTGGACTCTATTATCTGGCGGAGTGTTATTGGCAGAAGGGCGAGTATGAGAACACCATGCAATGTCTTACAGAGGGTGTCGGCTGCCTGGAAAATGCCCGGATGTACGAGCTGTTGGCCAAAGCCCATAATATGATGGGAGCGGTGTCCGACCGGAAGAATAACCGGATGTTGGCGCTCAGCTCCTACTATAACAGCCTGAAATATGCGGAAAAATATCATTTTTATTATATACAGGGCATGGCGGAGAGCAATATTGCCTATACCCTGGTCAGAATGCGCCTGCGGCAGGAGGCGATACAGCATTACCGTATAGCGATCGCCTGCTATGATAAGTCAGAAAAAACATATCAGCTGAATTATAACAGGATCAACTGTATGATCGAGTGCGGCTGCTGTCACATGTACCTGGGAGAAATGGAAGAAGCCCTGCAGCTTTGGAATGAAATAGAGAAGATCCTCAGAGAAGCACCGGAAAGCTATTATTCGAAAATAACATTAGGAATGTATCGCATTCCCTGCGAATTATTAAAAGGGCATGAGGAAGAGGCTTTAAAACTTGCGTCAGATCTTCTGGAGCAATTGTCAGACCGGGATGTTTTTGAAGAGATCATGGATGAACTGGTGATCCTGGCGGGAATCCTGGCTATCCTGCCCGATGGAAAATATCTGGAGGAACTGATCCGGATCATTGATGAAAAACATATTGAAGTGTATTACAATATCTTCCTGGATCTGTATCCTTTTAAAGTGCAGAGCATATTACGCAAAGGGGACATGGGGGAATATGTGAAATATACCCGGCAATATTTAGAAACTTATGAAAAATTCCGGCAGGAAAATCACCGCGCCTTGGTCGGTGTTATGGAATTACAGGACCGGTTGAGAAATGTAACGCTTGACAGAGAGAATATGCAGGCTTCTAACCGTGTACTGGAGGATCTTGCCATGCATGACGAACTGACCGGATTGGCTAATCGTACTTATTTACATGAATATCTGACCGGCTGCTTTGAACACGCCTATGCGGAAGAAAAGCTTCTGGGCGTGGAGCTTATGGATATTGATTTTTTCAAAGAGTACAATGATCACTACGGTCATCTGATGGGGGACCGGTGTCTGAAAGCTATTGCCGGAGTTCTGCAAAAGATACAGATTCCGGGACAGGTATTTTGTGCCAGATACGGTGGCGATGAATTTATGATCGTATATACCGGGATGACAGTGGAGCAGATCCGGAGAATTTCAGAGGACATTCTCAGAGAGGTCCGTATGTTAAAAATACCTCATGAGTGCAGCAGGTGCAGTAAATACGTATCCATCAGCCAGGGAGTCTTTGCAAGAATCCCGATGGAAAATAACAGAGAGTGGGATTTCACTTCCAGAGCGGATGAGCTTCTCTATAAGGCAAAAAACTGTGGAAGAGACGGCATCTGTCTGTCCACAGAAAAGTCCGGTGATAAGTGTATAGAGATCAAATAAACAGCGCAGACAGCGCGGATGGGAGAGCGTAGTATGTTAGTTCAGAAATACAAAGACATGCTGTCGGGAAAATCAGTGATCCGGCAGCTTTCGGAATTCGCTACGGCAAGAGGACAGGAGATCGGATACGAGAATGTATTTGATTACAGCCTGGGGAATCCTTCCGTTCCGGTTCCCAGAGAATTTACCGACCGTATGATCCATATGCTGGCGACGAAGGAACCGTTGGAACTGCACGGCTATAGTCCCAGCCTCGGTATTACAAGTGTCAGGGAGGCAATTGCGGAGAACCTGGAGAAGAGATTCGGCCTGCCCTATCGCAAAGAGCACATTTTTATGGCGTCTGGGGCGGCGGGAGCGCTGGCACATGCTTTTCGTCTGGTGACGGAGCCGGGAGATGAGATCCTGACTTTTGCACCGTTTTTCCCGGAATATCATCCTTATGTGGATCTCACCGGGGCAGTACTGAAGGTGGTTCCGCCCAATCTGGAGAACTTCCAGATCAACTTCGAGGCGTTTGAAGAGATGCTGACAGAGAAGGTCAAGGCAGTACTGATCAATACTCCCAACAACCCCTCCGGTGTGGTATATTCCACCCCGACATTGCAGAGACTGGCAGATATCCTGAGAGAAAAGTCCAAGGAATACGGTCATATTATTTATCTGATCTCTGATGAACCTTATCGTGAGATCGTGTTTGAAGGCGTAGACAGTCCCTGCGTATCCTATTTTTATGACAATACCATCATGTGTTATTCTTTCTCTAAATCACTGTCCCTGCCGGGAGAGCGTATCGGTTATGTGGCAGTGAACCCGGCATGTGAGGATGCGGAGACCATGATCAATATGTGTGGACAGATCTCCCGCGGTATCGGACATAACTGTCCTCCTTCCATTATCCAGCTGGCAGTGGCACAGGTGCTGGACAAGACAGCGGATCTGTCAGTGTATGAGACGAATATGAACATCCTCTATAAAGAACTGCTAGACCTGGGATTCACCTGTGTGAAGCCCGGCGGAACCTTCTACATTTTCCCGAAGGCGCTGGAAGAGGATGCCAAGGTATTCAGCCAGAAAGCATTGAAATATGATCTCGTTCTGGTACCGGGCGACAGCTTTGGTGCCCCCGGATATTTCCGCATGGCCTACTGTGTGGACACGGAGAAGATAGAGAGATCTCTGGAAGCCTTTCGAAAATTTGTAAAGACTGAGTACGGAAAGGAGTCATTGTAAGATGTATCAGGCAGGACTGGTATTGGAAGGCGGTGGCATGAAGGGTGTCTATACCGCCGGAGTGTTGGACTTTTTTACCGAAAAAGGAATTGACTTCTCCCATATCTATGGGGTATCTGCCGGAGCATGCCATATGTGCAGCTATCTGTCCCGACAAAAGGGACGGGCGCTGAGTGTCAGTGTGGACTATCTGGATACGAGACGATATTGCAGTCTGGAGAGCTTATTGACCAGCGGAGATCTGTTCAATGTGGATTTCTGTTATCACCTGATCCCGGAATATCTATATCCGTATGACTATGAAACATTTGAAAAATATCCCGGCAAGGCCTACAGCGTGGTGACCAATATCGAGACGGGACAGCCGGAGTATCTGCGTGTCCGTGATATCCGCAAGGATATTGACAAGATCCGTGCTTCCGCATCCCTGCCGTTAGTGGCGCGGAATGTAAAAATAGATGGGAAGCTGTATCTGGACGGCGGCATCAGCGATGCGATCCCTTTGGAAAAATCGATCCTGGACGGCAACCGTAAAAACATTGTTGTCATGACCAAGGAAGTGGGATTCGTGAGAAAACCCGCCTCCGCATCGCAGTTAGGACTCATAAAACTCAGATATCTGAAATATCCTAAAGTATATGAACTTATGGCAGACAGACATATCCGTTATAATGAGAGCCTGGACTACATCGAAAGACAGGAGAAATGTGGTCAGGCATTCGTGATCCGTCCTCATAAAAAGAGTGATGTGGGACGGATCGAGAAAGACAAGGACAAACTGATCGCCTTATACGAAGAGGGGTATCGGGAGGCAGAAGCCTGCTATGAGGATCTGCTGGCATATCTGGAAAAATAAGTACTAAAAATATAAGAAAGTATAGAGAGAAAAGAAATGTTAGAAATTATCAAAGCGATTATTTACGGTATTGTAGAAGGTATTACCGAATGGCTGCCGATCAGCAGCACAGGACACCTGATCCTGGTGGAACGTCTGATCCCTTTTCAACAGACCAGTGAAGGATTTTTCGATATGTTCGATGTAGTCATTCAGCTGGGAGCTATTTTAGCGGTGGTTGTATTGTTCTGGAACAAGATCTGGCCCTTTTACCTGAAGAAAAATAAGCAGCCGAAAAAGGGAGGCATCGTAAAATCCGCAAAAGATCCCGCAGTGGGAAATGTGGCATTGAGCATGGATGCTTTCTGGATGTGGGTGAAGATCGTTGTGGCATGTATCCCGGCAGTCGTATACGGTCTGTTATTTGATGATGCGGTGGGAGAAGCCTTCCAAAAAGAGATCGGAAGCAGTGGTGTTACGATCCAGGTCATAGTGGTAGCTGTAATGCTGGTAGTGGTCGGCGTACTGTTTATCGTGATCGAGAATTGGAATAAGGACCGTGTACCTATCACAACAAAATTGTCTCAGCTGACCTACAGAGATGCACTGATCATCGGTCTGTGCCAGCTGGTAGCGGCGGCACTGCCCGGAACCTCCCGCTCCGGAGCTACGATCCTGGGAGCTATTATGATTGGTATATCGAGAACAGTGGCAGCGGAATTTACCTTCTTTCTGGCGATTCCCGTTATGTTTGGAGCCAGCCTCCTGAAGGTACTGAAGTTCGGATTTGCATTCACGGGAATGGAGCTTGCCTGCCTGCTGGTCGGTACGGTGGTATCCTTTATTGTATCCCTGTTCGTACTTCGTTTCCTGATGGGATACATTAAAAAGCATGATTTTAAAGTCTTCGGATGGTACCGGATCGTACTTGGTATTATCGTATTACTGTACTTCCTTGTATTCGCATAACAGTTGACAATTATAGGGAAAAGGAATACACTACCCTTATCGAGCACCGGAATACGGTACTTGTGAGGAGAATGAAAATGTTTTTGTACATGATTCGTACAGAAGGGAGACGGTAACATGGCAGTAGATAAGAAAACTGTAGCACCTGTAGCAGCAGCGAAAGTGGAAGCGCCTAAGGCAGAAGTGAAGAAAGCAGCACCGACAACTCCAGTTAAGACAGAAACTAAGACCGCTGTGAAGGAAGCTGAGAAGGCACCTGTAGCAAAGGCTGAAGTAAAAGCACCTGTAAAGGCAGAGGTTAAAAAGCCCGCAGCTAAGAAAGAGACAGCAAAAAAGGAAACCGCTAAGAAAGCACCCGCTAAGAAACCCGCAGCAAAAAAAGCAGAGTTAAAGAGCGAGATCAGTGTTCAGTTCGGCGGCAAGTCCTATTCTCAGGAAGAGCTTTTAAAGATTGCAAAGGATGTATGGAAATACGACCTGAAGCAGAAGGCAGCTGATCTGACCAGCGTAGAATTATATGTAAAACCCGAAGAGAACATGGTTTACTATGTAATGAATAAAGAGACCACCGGAAGCTTCTACATATAAACTATTCAGAGTAATAAAAAATAAGTATATATACGTTGAATGCTTGCATTCATAAGGATATATACTTATTTTTATATTACGAAGTAACCCTATGAGCAAAAGAAAAGCACCGTAGGTGCGGTTTTGCGAATAGGGTCTGAATAGTTTACCAGGCCCCAAAGTTGAATTTACCACTTTGGGGTCTTCGCATCTATAAAAATGTTAAAGGATGACAGAATGCAGAAAAAATC
>ERZ1504260.692-NODE-692-length-8363-cov-4.524675_pt1 | contig 8363 bp, 8 predicted proteins | sample MGYA00571879_ERZ1504260 | MGnify/ENA primary metagenome ERZ1504260 (study PRJEB39906, sample SAMEA3182110) | gut metagenome | biome: human; feature: gut; material: Stool; isolation source: human stools | place: Canada | collected 2013-04-23 ... | reverse complement strand
GTAGCAGCCTCAGCCGAATATGCGCCGTGGGCTGTGCTGATACCCATCTGTGGTTTGGCCGCATTTATCTGGGACGGTGTTTTCATTGGTACAACAAACACACGTGGCATGTTCGCAGCAACGGCTGCGGCTATGCTCGTCTTCTTCGGTGTGTACCTGTCGCTACGCAGCGAGTGGCAAAACCATGCTTTGTGGTTGGCGTTTCTCACTTTTCTGCTAACCAGAGGGGCGGTGCAGAGCTGTATTTATTGGAGAAAACAATAGGTAAAATTAATGCTACATTATTGCCACGCTACGGCAAAGTTGTTACCGCGCTGCGGCAAAGTTGTTACCACGCTACGGCAACATCGTTTCCGCAGCGTGGTAATATTTGGTATCAACCTTATTCTTAAAAAACAGGCTGTAATCTCTTGAATGTTACTTCACAAGCTGAAGGCTACGCTTAACCGGCACTACGGCTGTGCGCTTGGCTGCTTTCTTCGCAGCTACGCGCTTCGGGAGCGATACAACCTTAGCAGGAGCTACGCCAGAAGGAGCTGCACCTGTTGTGAACTCGTGCTTTGTGAACGGACCCCACTCGCCCTTAGCGTTCTTTGCGAGAGCAAGAGCGTAGTAGGCAGTGTTAGGAGTTGCCTCGAAAGAATAGCTGTCTACACCATACTGGTTCCAGTTCGGATCCTGAGAATTATCCTCCTTGAGGTATTCGGTAAACCCCTTGTCGCCACCGTTCTTCTCGTATGCACTCTTAAGACAGATAAGGTCGCGGAAGAGGAGAGTCTGGTCGTTCGGTGTGAAGGTTACGGTCTGCACATATGAACCATTTACATTCTCATACTTACCTACGGTTACGTCTACCTGAGCAACGCCGTCGCCACCCTGCGCCTTTGTCGTTACGTAGATGTAGACGAGATCGCCGAAGTTGCCCTCAACGTCAACAGGCAATACTGCTACCTCATAGTCGGTAGCAGGAGCAAGTTCGTTCCATGTGTTTGTAGCCTCATCAGAGTAAGGTTTGCCGCTGAACTGCTTTATCATAGCCTCAATGTTGGAAAAGCCCATCATCGGTCCCCACTGCTCAAACTGCTCCTGTGCCTTACCCTTCTCGAACAGGCACCAGTAGAACTCCTCGCAGTCCTTGTTAGGAGTAACGGTGAGTGTGAAGCTGTTTGATGTGGTCTCATCGATAGTGTATGTCACAGACGGAGTGCCCACGGTAGGCACCTTCGGAGTGGTGAAGTTAGCGCGAGACACCTGGCACGGCACGCCATACTCGTCGTAAGCAAGGGTCACAACGGTGTACGGAGTGTTGGCTGTGAACTCACGTGCGAAGCCGGAGAGCTTGCCCTGTGCAAAGTCTTCTGTGAGTTTCTGAGAAGTAGACTGTTGCTCGAAGTAGCGTGCGAAGGTGATATCGTCGTACCGCTTTGCGGTGTTTGTAGGCAGAACGTCAATCTTGAAAGTACTTTTTGGGTCAGTACGTGTCACCTTTACGTACACGATGTCGCCCTCGTCCTCGTTCTTCTCATAAGAGAGGAATTCTACGTTTGCCTTTACCTCGCCCTCTTTGCGTGCGAAATAGATGCTGTCTACGTGTTCTACTGCATATGCCTTGCTGTCAACTTTCGAGCTGACAATCATACGGTTGGGTACTACGTCGGTCTGAGCCTGTACGCCTGTTGACATCGCTAATGCGAGTGCCGCTATAGAGAAAAATTTCTTCATTTCTTTACAAATTTAATTGACTTGTTGTTTACTTTCAGAATATACACACCACTGCTGAGCGCATCGGTGCTGACCAGTGTGCCGTCCCAAGCCTTGAGGCTCATGGCACGCTGTCCGCTGATGTTGTAAATGGCTGCATGGGCAGGACTGGTGAGTCCGGTAGCCGATACAAAGCCACCCTGATACATCACTTGCAAGCCTTCGGCTCCGCCTACGACCTGCGTCACGCTCGTCGGTTCGCCTTCGAAGTACAGCACGGTAGAGTTGGTGAACGCAAGTTCGCGTGTAGACTTGTCACCGAACGTTACGACCATCTTGCCGTCCTTGAAGCAGATACGACTTACTGTGCTCAGCTTTGCCTCCAACTGCATTTTGCCCGTGTTCGAGTCTTTCACGACAAAACTGTTGTCGGCATGACCCTGACCCACTGCAAGCAGAGCGAGAATGGCTGATGTCAGAATTGTTTTTCTGTTCATAGTTGTTACATTATTTATGGTTTAAAAATCGTTTTTGTAACGATTTATATTGCAAAAGTACACAAATATATTTATTTACAAAACACTTTGCTACACAAATCTTACAAAATAAAATGTAACAACATCGTAACGCCCTTGACACGTAGTGACAAAACCGAATGACGACCTTTGCACCCAGAAATAATAAACAAACAATGAAGACATTCATCACAACAGTTCTGCTGTGTCTTGCTGCCACAACAGCAATGGCACAGCAGACCGCACAGAAAGGCGAACCCGAAGCAAAGGCAAAGGCAAAAGCTTCAATCAACGTCCACGGAACAATACGCTCAAAGTACGAACTGCAGACCGAGGAGGGCGAACACCGCTTCGAGGTGCGCAACGCTCGAGTGAGTATCGACGGAGTGCTCTCACCTATTATATATTATAAGGCTGAGATTGACCTCTGCGACGAGGGCAAGATAAAGATGCTCGATGCCTACACACGACTGAAACCCTGGCAGACGATGCAGTTCACCATCGGACAGATGCGCGTGCCGTTCACCATCGATGCCCATCGCTCGCCCCACCAGCAGTACTTCGCCAACCGCTCGTTCATAGCAAAGCAAGTGGGCAACGTGCGCGACGTGGGTGCCGCATTGGGCTATACGTTCAACGTGGGCTTCCCGATAGTGCTCGAAGCCGGACTCTTCAACGGCTCCGGACTGACCAACCAGAAGGACTTCTGGACAAAGAACGTCAACTTCTCGGCAAAAGCGCAGCTGCTCATGCCTCACGGCTTCAACCTCACGCTGAGCACGCAGAAGATAAAGCCCGACGCTACGGACATCATGATGTACGACGCAGGAGCCTACTGGCATCAGAAGGGGTGGCACATAGAGGCGGAATATCTCTACAAGCATTATGCCGATGACGCATTCAAAGCCGTACACGCCTTCAATTCGTTCGTGAGCTACGACATAAAGGTGAGGAAGGGACTGATAAGATACGTCACGCCGCTCGTGCGCTACGACTACATGAGCGACCACAGCGACGGCACTCGATACGCCGACGGCAAGGCGAACACGGAGGGCAAACTCATCGTGAACGACTATCAGCGCTCGCGATTGACCGGTGGCGTGACGCTGAGTCTGAAGAAGCCGTTCGTCAGCGACATACGTCTCAACTACGAGAAGTATTTCTATCGCGACGGCGGCATAGCTCATCGCTCGGAAAGAGACAAAATTGTAGTGGAATTTATGACGCGTTTCTAAGCAAACGTTTACACACACGACTACACACTAACACTTTTGTTACATTTAATAACACAATTCTTCCAAATCGTCACTTCTTGCTCTAAATCAAGCAAAAAAAGTAGAAAAAGATTTGGAACGAATTGTATTTATTCGTAATTTTGCCACCGTAATAAGAACTATAACGCATAATTTCGCATATAAGATTTTTTGATTTGTTTTAGTAGATTAGTTTTTAAGTAGTTTGTTTTTGAAAATCGGATGTCGTGAGACACCCGATTTTTTCGTTTATACACGCACGTTGCAAACGTTTTCATACACACATTACATATATTAATAGGTATACACCCGCGTTATTATCCATAAGATTTTTAACTTTGCAACACATAAAAGCCTAAAGAATAACAATATAAACATCTTTGATATGAAAACGAAAGACATTTTGGCTGTGCTTGCTTTGGTGCCAGCCATGGCATCGGCACAGACCGTCGCTTCGCCCGACGGCAACGTGAGCCTGACCTTTTCGCTCACGGACAACGGACGTCCTACGTACGAAATGAGCTACAAGGGCAAGAAGGTGATTAACCCCTCACACCTCGGACTGGAGCTTGCTCGCGACAAGCACGCGTCGAAGGGCATGGAGGAGACCGACCTGATGGACGGATTCAAGGAAACAGCATCGAAGACATCCTCGTTCGACGAGACATGGACACCGGTATGGGGCGAGACAAAGACCATTCGCAACCATTACAACGAGCTTGAGGTAAGCCTCAACCAGCCGTCGAGCAACCGCAACATCCGCCTGCGCTTCCGCGTCTACGACTACGGCATGGGCTTGCGTTACGAGTTCCCGCAGCAACAGGACCTCAACTACTTCGTGATAAAGGAGGAGCACACGCAGTTTGCCATGACAGGCGACCACACCGCCTACTGGATTCCGGGCGACTACGACACGCAGGAGTACGAGTATCAGATTACACCGCTTACGGGCATACGCGAGGTGATCAGCAAGAACCGCGAGGCGTACAAGGCCAACTCGTCTACGACGGTGTTCTCCGACACGGGCGTGCAGACATCGCTGCAGCTGAAAACCAAGGACGGACTCTACATCAACATACACGAGGCTGCGTGTCTCGACTATCCGACGATGCACCTCAACCTCGACGAGAAGACGCTCACGTTCGAGTCGTGGCTCACGCCCGACGCCGTAGGACGCAAGGGTTTTATACAGACTCCGTTCAACACGCCGTGGCGCACGGTGCTCGTGAGCGACGACGCACGCGACATGCTCTCGAAGAAGCTCACGCTCAACCTCAACGAGCCGTGCAAGATTGAGGACACATCGTGGATTCACCCAACGAAATACTGCGGCGTGTGGTGGAACATGATCGTGGGCACAAAGACATGGGCGTACACCGACGACCTGCCTTCGGTGCGTCTCGGCGAAACCGACTACTCGAAGTGCCGACCCAACGGCAAGCACGGTGCCACCACAGCCGAGGTGAAGCGCTACATCGACTTCGCAGCCAAGAACGGCTTGCAGGAGGTGCTCGTCGAGGGATGGAACGAGGGCTGGGAGGACTGGTTCGGTCATCAGAAGCTCGACGTGTTCGACTTCGTGACACCCTACCCCGACTTTGACATCAAATACCTCAACGAGTATGCTCACTCGAAGGGCGTGCGTCTGATGATGCACCACGAGACATCTTCGTCGGCACTCAACTACGAGCGACACCTTGAGGATGCCTTCAACCTTATGAACAAGTATGGCTACGATGCTGTGAAGACAGGCTACGTGGGCGACATCATACCGCGCGGCGAGTACCACTACTCGCAGCTGATGAACAACCACTATCAGCGCGTCATCGAGACCGCAGCCAAGCACCACATCATGGTGAACGCTCACGAGGCTACACGCCCCACCGGCATCTGCCGCACATGGCCTAACCTCGTAGGCAACGAGTCGGCACGCGGCACAGAGTACGAGGCATTCGGCGGTTCGGTGCCCTACCACACCGTCATGCTGCCCTTCACACGCCTGCAGGGCGGACCGATGGACTACACGCCGGGCATCTTCGAGACACGCCTTTCCGACTGGAGCGACAACCCGTCATACGTACACACCACGCTCTGCGGACAGCTCGCACTCTACCTCGTGATGTACTCACCGCTGCAGATGGCAGCCGACCTACCCGAGCACTACGAGAAGTACGACGACGCCTTCCAGTTCATACGCGACGTGGCTTGCGACTGGGACGACTCGAAGTATCTGGAGGCTGAGCCGGCGGAGTATATCACCGTGGCGCGCAAGGCGAAGGGCACGGACAACTGGTTCGTGGGCGGAAAGACAAACAACGCCCGTCAGACTACCGTGAAGCTCGACTTCCTCGACGCAGGTGCCAAGTACGACTGCGCCATCTACCAGGACGGCAAGAACGCCGACTACGAGAAGAACCCGAAGGCTTACACCATCCTGCACCGCACCGTGAAGAAGGGCGACGTGCTGAAGGTTAAGCAGGCACGCGGCGGCGGCTTCGCCGTATCGCTGATGAAGAAATAAATACCATTATATTGCTGTCCGGTAAACAATTAGTTACCCCAATGTTGAACACTATTTGTTTTACTGGACAGCAATAAATTTATCAAAACATTTCATTCTAACCTATTTGTGTTTTAAATTAATTTCTATATATTTGCATTCAGTAAATAACTTTTATCCTATAACAATTAAAACGACACGATATGGATAGACACATTAAGAACGGAATGGTATCCATGGGAGTATGGATTATCTTCCTTGTTGTTTTGTTTGGTTCTTACCTAACCATAACCGATACACCTTTCAGCTGTCTTTTGGACGAAGAAACTGGTGGCTTCATTTCTGCAGCATTCTTCATTGCATGGGCACTTATTTGGTTCGGTATAGGCAGACACTATAGTCTTGATTATGAGCTTAAGGAGCAAGCCTTCATAAAAAAGTACGAAGGTATTGATGAGACAATTAGACTTACGATGTTCAAGAAGGCTTATTTCTCTAACATAGCACATATGTTGTCTCGAGTGTTCTTCATTGCAGTACCTTTTTATGTTGCAGCAAACGTGAAAGACACCGTAACTTTAAAGAACTGTATCTATATCGCAATTCTGATGATAGCCTCCATTGCATTGTATGGATACTATAAAAAGAACAACGTGAAAGACATCACACTATAGTTCTATAACAATAAAAATCGGTCAAGCAAAGGCAAACGATGATTGCCATTTGCTTGACCGATTTTTATCAATTTAGTTCTTCCGTTATATATTCTATTATTTGTTTCTCAAGAAGCGGAAGATCACCTGTTATCACATCCCAGACCACATTATTGTCAACCTGAAAATACTCATGAACAATATAATTTCTCATGCCATTTACCAACTTCCAAGGAGTATCGGGATGCGCATTTCGAAATTCTTCGGTAAGCATATTTGAAGCCTCACCAATTATCTCGATATTCTTTACAACGGCATAATACATCATATCATCAGCGATGAAATCGTCAAAAGTCTTTCCTTTTGTATAACGCCTAATACGTTCTATAGCTTGCAAGATATGTTCAAGCCGGCTTTTATCTCTAATTCGTTCTCTCATACACTAAGATTTTATCTCGTTCAGCAGACTCTTTAGCGAAAGGCAGCAGAGTTCCCTCTGATACCAAATCGACCTTACGCCCTAACAGTTCTTCCAAATCGCTCCACATTCCAAAGAATTTCAGACCTATCGGTTTGCTTTTGTCCAAAGAGACGATAATGTCCACATCACTATCCTGAGTTTCTTCTCCTCTTGAGAAAGAGCCGAATAGCCATGCTTTCAACACAGGTTGAGTGCTGAAATACTTGCGTAGTAATTCTATAACAACGGTTTTTCTCATATGGATATTGCTTAGTTTGTTGTTGCCATATTATTTCCATTTTGCCACGAATATACGATATTTATTTATATGCTCCAAGTTTTTGCAGAGATTTCTGTCAAATTTTCATTAATGCCCAGTTCATATGCAGTCCATACACTGCATAAATCGCCTAAAACATGCAGTCTATACACTGCATAAATACATTTAAAAAAGTCTTGAGCTAATTATCCACCCTTTTCTTCCAAAAAATTCTATACAATCGCTTGTTCTTCTGGCGTTTTTTTTTACTTTTGCCCCAGCGAAATAGAAAATAGAAACTATGAATAAGAGAACGCTTATAACGTTTCTATGCTTCTCGGCTATCACACCGATGATGGCACAGGATATAAAGGGAAAGATTGTGGATGAGAAGGGCGAACCTTTGGCATTTGCCAATGTAATGCTTTTGAACAGACAGGATTCTGCTTTCGTGAAAGGTGTTGTAAGCGGTGAGGATGGACATTTTGCCATCGATTCGGCTTGCAACAATGGAATAATAAAGGTTACATCTGTAGGATACAAGACTGCATGGAAGGATTGTACAGGCGAGAATGCCGGTGTGATAAAGATGGTGGCAGACAGCAAGGTGCTTGGAGAAGTGGTGGTGAAGTCATTGCTGCCTAAGACCATACTTAAGAATGGCGGTATGACAACAACCGTTGCTGGGTCTGTACTTGAAAAGGCAGGAACCATGGAGCATCTGCTCGACCGCATACCTAACGTGTCTGCACAAAACGGCAATATCAAGGTGTTCGGACGTGGCGAGCCTATCATCTACATCAACGGACGACAGATGAGGGATAGAAGTGAACTCGACCGCTTGAGTTCGGACAACATCAAGTCGGTGGAGGTAATCGCCAACCCTGGCGCTCGTTATGCTGCAAGCACGAAGGCTGTTATACGTATCACCACAAAGAAAATACTGGGCGACGGTTTCGGATTTGACGCTACGACGGAAGGATCGTACGACGAGAAAAAGAACGCGGGAGGATATGCCCGTC
>ERZ1504260.641-NODE-641-length-8765-cov-3.824225_pt1 | contig 8765 bp, 9 predicted proteins | sample MGYA00571879_ERZ1504260 | MGnify/ENA primary metagenome ERZ1504260 (study PRJEB39906, sample SAMEA3182110) | gut metagenome | biome: human; feature: gut; material: Stool; isolation source: human stools | place: Canada | collected 2013-04-23 ... | reverse complement strand
ATCCAGACCGCTCTCTAACAGTGCAGGTACGCCGGGTACCCAGATACCGTAGTCAGCGGGATCGGGAGCTTCTCCGCCGTCTGCTACGTATACATCCACTGCCTCTGCCAGCTCAGCACCGGTGTAAGTAACATCCTCGGTTGCCAGAGTCTCTTCATCTTCCAGGGTGTAATCTGCGGTAGCGGATGCATCGATGCCTGCTGCGAACTCCTGAACAGCTGCTACTGCTGCTGCGGGATCATAGTCTTCAGACTCGCTGTCGATGACTGCTGCCAGAGCTTCATCACCGTCAGCTTCTACGAATGCGTTGATCACATTCATTGCATCATCATAAGGTTCGGCTGCTTCTTCATAAGCACCGGTTCCGATGGTGAACAGATGCCAGCCATCACCGAATACGCCATCGTTTGCCCAGTCGGTAGCCCAGGTACCGACGGTGGTAACAGATACATAATATACGATGAACATAACCACTGCGAAGATCGGCAGTGCCAGCCATCTGTTGGTCACGATTTTATCGATCTTATCGGAAGTCGTTAACTTCTGGCCTTCCTTCTTGGTGTAGCATTCTTTGATGATAGAGGAAATGTATGTGTATCTCTCGTTGGTGATGATACTCTCTGTGTCATCATCCATAGCCGTTTCCAACTGCTTGATCTCTGCGGACACATCGGGAACGCTCTTCATCTGTGCCTGGATCTTGTCATCCTTCTCTAACAGCTTGATAGCGAAGAATCTCTTCTGTTCCTCGGGAACATCAGTCAGCTTCTTCTCTACGGTCTCGATCACGCTCTCAACCTCAGGTGCGAATTTATGTACCGCAACTGCTGCACTCTTCTTCTGTGCCAATTCGATTGCCTTTTTGGTAGCGTTCTCGATACCGGTCAGTTTCAGAGCGGAGATCTCTACAACGGGGCAGCCCAGCTTCTCAGCAAGCTTTGCTACGTTGATCTTGTCGCCGTTCTTGTTCACGATATCGATCATGTTGACAGCCATGACAACAGGGATACCCAGTTCCATCAGCTGTGTGCTCAGATATAAGTTTCTCTCAATGTTGGTACCGTCTACCAGGTTCAGGATCGCATCAGGTCTCTCACCGATCAGGTAGTTACGTGCTACCACTTCCTCCAGAGTATACGGAGACAGGGAATAAATACCGGGTAAATCCATGATGATCACGTCATCACCGTTACCGCCGTACTGTTTCTTTAATTTACCTTCCTTTTTCTCAACGGTTACGCCGGGCCAATTACCTACGAACTGATTGGAACCGGTCAGAGCATTGAAAAGTGTCGTTTTACCGCAGTTAGGGTTACCTGCAAGTGCAATCTTAATTGCCATTTTTCTACCTCTTTCCTCTAAAATCATTTAATAACTATTCAGACCCCATTCGCAAAACGCTCTTTCAGAGCTTCCTTTTTGCTCATGTGATTAGCTTTCACTAATTAGTTCCAGCTAACCTTCCTGCTAAAAAAAAGATCATTTACTCAACGCAAATCATCTCAGCGTCTGCCTTACGAAGAGACAGCTCATAGCCTCTGACAGTTACTTCCACGGGATCTCCCAAAGGAGCAACCTTTCTCACATAGATCTCAACACCTTTGGTAATGCCCATGTCCATGATACGTCTCTTGACAGGCCCTTCACCATTCAGTTTAGTTACCTTTACGGTCTGTCCGCAGGGAACTTCCTTCAATGTCTTCATTTTCTCCTCCTATTAGCATCTTTTGGTACAGCTTCCCGCTACACCATGATTTTATTGGCCATATCCTTGCCGATGGCTACTCTTGATTCCTTGATATTCACAATCAGGTTGCCTTCGGTCTGGGACACAACTGTCACTTTACCACCTACTACAAATCCGAGGGTCTCCAAAAACTTTTTCGTCTCCTCTTTGCCGCCGATCCTCTGGATCGTGTTCTCTTCACCGGTACCTACCATACTCAGGGGCATCATACACACTTCCTTCCCTTCAATAGTATTGAACTGCTTGTGGTTTCTCATTAGCTCTTAATGAGATTCATTCTCAATTCACGTGGTTAGTATATACTAACCTTTTTTTACTGTCAACATATTTTTTTGATTTTTTTCATAGAAATCTCATAGGAATTGCTTATTGATATTTTTTCTCATTAAGTTGAAATCTTGCATTTCCTACCCTTTTCTGCTATTCTTATTGTAATGCCTGCGGATGGTTAAGTTTCCATATGTAGGGCAGGTATTTCGGTTCAAAATGCTATGTATGGGAAGGGTATGGTCATTACATGAAAATACAGGAATCTGCTGAGAATTATCTGGAAACGATCTTAGTGCTGAAGAAAAAGAACGGCGTTGTCCGTTCCATTGATATTGCCAACGATCTGGGTGTGTCCAAGCCCAGCGTCAGCGTCGCTATGAAGAATCTTCGCAATGGGGAATATATTGAAATGGACAAGGAAGGCTACATCACCCTGCTGGATAAGGGACGGGAAATCGCAGAGAAAATCTATGAACGTCACACATTTCTTACGGACTGGCTGACTTCCATCGGTGTGGATCCCACTGTTGCTGCTGAGGATGCCTGCCGTATCGAGCATGTGATCAGTGCAGAGACTTTCTCCGCCATGAAAAAGACATTGAAGACGAAATAGAACTCACAGTAACTCATTGCATATTATTTGAACGCAAGAACTCCCGGTGCGATATTACTCCGGGAGTTTTGTTATTATCATAAGCTCATTACCTGCGCTCATTAAATCTTAATTGTCACCCATTTTCCCTGTCGGAACCGAATCGACGCAAACAGAAATCTGGATACCTGATCCGCCAGAATGCCCATCCAGATACCGGTCATTCCCAGTCCCAGAGTAAACCCGAAAATATAGGATGCCGCCGTACGGATCAGAGTAACGCTGATCGTAGAAGCCACTGCCGTGTATGCCGTATCTCCCGCACCGCGCAGGCAGCCCATGTAGATGACCTGAGACACCTGGAACAGAACAATAATACAAATACAATGAATAATATTCACACCGTATGCAATAATATTTTCCTCTCTAAAGAACATCCGGTAGATGGTCTCTCCACCGAAGAAATAGATAACCGCCAGTGCGACAGAGATTCCCAGACCAATACGTCTACAGATGGCTCCGTAGCTTTTCGCTTTCTCCGGATCACGTTCTCCCAGACTCCGTCCAATCAACGCTACCGCCGCTACCTGCATACCGTCACCGAATGAAAACGTCAGACCGAGGATATTCATGCCTACCTGATGTGCCGCCATGGCTTCCGTACCCATTTTCGCAGCCATCATAGCAGTCGACATGAATCCGATACGCATCAATACCTGCTCAATAAACACGGAATAGCCGACTTTGATGATCTTCAGCAGCGGTTCCATCCGCAATCTAATATGATGTTTAATCATATACGGAATGCTGATAAATCCATCTTTCGGACAGATCGAGACGATGCTCATCACGCATGCCACTACCGTACCGAATACCGTAGCAATGGCGGCTCCGGTGATTCCCAGTGCCGGGAATCCGAAATGGCCGTTGATCAGCAGGTAATTGCCGCAGATATTCACCAGATTGGAGATCAGATTCGTCCTAAGAGCGATCATCGTATTGCCCGCGCCGCGCTGTGCCGCATTGATTCCCATGGACAATACGTTGAAGATCATGCCACCCATGATGATCCGGTAGTATCTCGCCGCCATGGCATGCGTGTCCTCACTCGATCCGCAGAATTCAATGATCTGATCCGCGAAGCCCACCGTCAGTGCACTGATGATCACCGCTGCCACAATGCAAAAGCAGATCGTCATCACCAAAATCTCGTTGGCCGCCTGCTGCCTCTTCTCTCCAAATCGTCTCGCCACCAGGGCGGAGATTGCTACATTCGCTGCGATGAACAGTGCCAGCCCCAGGAATTTCGGCTGTGTGGTCAGACCTACCGCTGCCACCGCATTGGCTCCGAGCGTACTCACCATAAAAGTATCCACCATACCCGCCAGTGCGATAAAAAAGGATTCGCAGACCGCCGGCCACGCCAACCGGATTGCCTCTTTTGTCAGGGAACCCTGTGTGTGTTCTGTGTCCATATCTATGTTACCTATTACCTTTTCTTGGATATTTCCTGTTTCTGATAGTCATAATGCTTTATTACAATCTTAATCATACACCAAAACCACAGCTTGCCGAAAGTCCCAAATTTTTATCCTTTTTTATGGTGAGATACATAATTTTTGTCTCATTTTCATACAATACTAATCAGACCATACACGGATATTGACACATGCAAAATCGTATTTTCAAAGGAGGCTTCCATGCAACTCTCCGACAAATTTCACAATATTCACTGGAAAAACCTCATCACTGCCGTTGCCATCCCTCTGGCGGTAGGCGGACTCTCCGCCTGGATCACCAAAGACGGTATGAAAGCCTTTGAAACAGTGAATCAGCCTCCCCTGACGCCGCCCATGTGGCTCTTCCCGGTGGTGTGGAGCATCCTGTTCGTCCTCATGGGAATCGCCTCTTATCTCGTTGTCATGCAAAAAGGTGAGGACACGAAAGCCCTCACCCTGTATACCGTACAGCTTATTTTTAATTTTTTCTGGTCCATCTGGTTCTTCAACCTGGGATGGTATCTTTTCGCCTTTTTGTGGCTGGTCGCTCTGTGGATCCTGATCCTCGCCACTACCGTTGCCTTTTACCGCATCTCGAAGCCTGCCGCATGGCTGATGCTGCCTTATCTGGTGTGGGTGGCGTTCGCGGGGTATCTGAATCTGGGGGTGTGGTGGCTGAACCGGTGAAAGAGTTTTCAAAAAAACGAAACACTGTTTCACTTATTTAATTTGATTGCAAAAGGCTATCTTATAAACGCACGCGTGCGTTTATCGTGCGTTTATTTAATCATTTCATAATGCGCTGATCTGCCATTGCCGATTGTAATCTATTTCTGCACCAGGCTGGTGCAGCTTTCTCCAAATGAACTTAACAGCATGGATTCTTAATTATTTCGCAACAGCCTTGACGTTTACATATCTATACATCCCCCTGAAATGCCGGACACATTCTTTCGATTTCCCCACGGCTGATTCCATATTTTCCGGCAAGTGACCGCCAATTATCTGCTACCGTTTTTCTAATGGCTGTGACATTTTTCTTCGCCTGTTCTGTTGATATCTCATAGTATGGCGCTGCCTCTATTGCCAAATCAAAATCTATCGCAGAATTATCTTCGTCCACATTCAGTGATAAAAATTCTCCATAAATATCCGGATTCACATCATACATCGGAGAAAGTACCCACCCTTTCTCCTCCAGAATAAATCCATGATTTCTAAAATGATCGTCTGTATTGGACACTGCCATGCTAAACACAATACGCTTCCACAATTCCTGTATATCTTTTTTAGGTGTTGCTCCGTTTGCTTTCAGAAAAGAAACTATTTCAAGATAACTACTTCCGTCCGCTGCGTTTGCACCATCCTTTTTAGCAAGCATAGTCATTGCTGAAGAAAAGTGAATTCTTCGGCTTTCTATTCTGTCAAATCGCTTTACAAGAAATGTCGTTCCCAATCTGGAAAATTTTTCAGCTTTTGCCTCCGGAACATTAAGTCCACACATAACAGCCAGTTCATGTACTACCATTTCCCATGCCCCGGAATTAAAATCATCATGTTTAGACGGAAATTTGGCAATCCAAAGTGAGCCATCCGTCGCCAGCACAGAGGCTTTGGGTCTCGCCCCTCCCAAAGAAGATCCGGGAGCAAGTAATTGCTTTAACCATTTCTCATTCAGCCCCTTTTCATCATTTTCAAACGCAATCGATGCCTGTTCGAGTTCTCTTAATGACGTCCACGGTGGTGTTGCAAATTCCCTGTCATTGGACAAGAATTCACCTTCCAACTCCGTTTTAAAACGCAATCCGCCCATTCTTGCCTCATCATACACTCCCAGAAGATAATCACTGTCTAAAAGCTTTCTAGGTTTTTCACCTGCATTTTTGGCACGCAATTCCTCTCTGCGTTTCATCAGACGCTGTCCCCATCTATCAGGGCAGGAATCGGCAAATACTCCGAATATCTTCTTATCATCGTGAATATATTGCCTTCCCTTATACATCTGTAAATCGGGATCTAATATCATATTTCCCTTTTCCAGCCATTTCTGATCATACTCAAAAGAGTAAAATTCTTTTCCTCTCGTCTGCGAAACATAGATTGTACCTATAATTTCTTCGTGATAAGGCTGAAAATCAGCAAAAACAAAAATCTTTTTTTCTTTATCCACTCCCTATCCCCTCCTGGGTGCGCGCTGTCTTACAGGCAAATCAAGATCCTGTAATTTCCGTCCCAATTCATCATCTTTAGCAACAAGCAGTAAATCCTTATCCATATAATTCAATGCATGAAGCACAGCCGCATAGCACCCCATTGCCACAGAAGGTGAGCCTTTTTCTATGGATACTAAAGTAGCTCTGCTGATTCCTGCTCTTTCCGCAACCAATTCCGACGTCAATTTTCTGCGCAGCCTTGCATACTTTATCTGTAGTCCCATTTGCTCAAGTATTTTTTCTGTTTCAGGCAACAACACTATTGTTTTTTTCGGCATAATCCCATCTCCTTATGTAAATATTATTAAACATTTATATCTACTTTGTCAAATTTTATTTACACTATTGAAAAATATCTCTGTCACGGATCCGACAGAGATATTATATAGTATGCCTATTACTCCGTTATCCTATAACGAATAACATACTGTCAAATATTACGCACAGCAATCTGTTAGCTACTCCCCATTATTTTGTAGAAATTAATTAGATTCAACTTCCTGTGCTACATCCGCTGCCTGAGTCTCCGGCTCGGTATCGGCGATTTCAATCTGATCTGCCAAGTCCATGCAGTCTATATAATGATCTCCTATCCGGAACGCATAGAAACTTCTGTAATCCGAGGTCATAGGGTCTGTATCCTGATGCTTTCCGGCATTATTATCCTGAAAATATTTCGGAAGGTAGTCAGACTGCATATGTATGTCCTTTGCGTCCATGTTCTGCAGATAAACATAAATAATGGTATTACTGTCGTCTAACGTGATGGCATATTCATATCGGTCGATCCAATTTGCCATTGCCACATACGCAACGCTGCAATAATTTTCTTCATCCTGATAGAGCATATTCGTCTGATCCTGATAAGAAAATTCCAAATTACGCAGACGTTCTGTTTCTGCCTCATACTGTTCCCTGGTATATTGATTTTCCAAATAGATCTGGCAGGTTGCTGCAAATATTTCATCACGGGTCTGATAATAAAAATCTTGTGAAACGGTATCCATATCTGCGGAAGGAAACACCGCTAACGGGCTGTATACTCCCTTTCCCTCTAATTTGTGGTATGCTTCTCCCTCCCGGGAAGTGATTCTTGTCCCATAAATAAAATGATAGCATACGTAAGACAAAATTATCCCCAGCACAATCACTACTGCCACAACCACAAATACTACTTTCTGCTTTTTGGTCATTTTTTGTTCCTCCCCCAATTATCATCGCAATATCATTCTTTTTCCAACAGGTAAAAAGCACAATCCATCGTAAGAATAACAAACTGCTTATCGCTGGAAAGCATTATGTCTACTGCCGGAGACTTCCCCTTTATTCCATCTCTTGTGCCCCTTATTTTTAAATCCTGTAATTCATCATAATTCAAAATCCAGTCATATAGTTCCGAATCTTCTTTTACGTCTCCACTTACATTATAGATTAAATTACGCTCTTTTATCGGAGATACCTCATAAGAAGGTTCTAAAATCTCGCATTGATAACGTTCATATTTTTCAAGCCCTTCACTGGAAAATACATCTTCATTTATCACAATATGATTGCCTATGATATCATGTCCTTCCGGATAATTCGTATAATCGTTTTGTACGTGTGTAAAGCCAAGCAATTTTGTAACTTTCCACTCACCAAAAAGCAATTCTTCGATTTCATCCATGGATAATTCGTCCACACTGCCATCTGCCGTTTCCGAATCTGGCTCTATCGTTTCTTCCGCATTCAGATCTTCCGATTCTGTCTCGAGCATATTATTAATTCCGATAATTGATAGTTTCCAAGGTCCTGTTCCTTTATAAACATTGTCAAACCAGATTTGTCCATCCCCCATCATCACCCCTTGCCAATTACAAAACATTTTTCGGCATGTTTCAGCACGAATAGCCTCTACAAATTCTTGATTCAGCTTTCCATCAATATCGAGTTTTAAAAAATCTTCACGATTATTAACCGTAGTACCATTTATTGCAATAGGATATGAAATTTTCTCGGATAGCGCATCCCAATCATGCTTTAAAACATCATTTTTAATCTCTTCAGCAAATTGCTCCACTTCCTCTGCTGTTACCCCTGTAGATGTCATATAATAATCTTCTTCTGTTTCGCTGCTTTGAATGCTTTCATCACTTTCACGTACTTCATAGTCTTCTGTATCACTCATGGCAGGCATCTTTTTTTCTTCAGGTATACTGTCTATATGCTGATTTTTCATCAAAAATATGTAAGACATAATTATCCCCAGCACAATCACTGCTGCCACAACCGCAAATACTACTTTCTGCTTTTTTGTCATCTTTTCGTTCATTTTCCTTACCTGAATTCTCCTCCCACAAGCATTCACACAAACGATATTTTTATCACAATTTCATTAACTGATGCTAATTATTTTGATATTTTCAATTTAAAATATCCCAATCACATAATCATAACTATAGGTA
>ERZ1504260.627-NODE-627-length-8859-cov-3.989891_pt1 | contig 8859 bp, 7 predicted proteins | sample MGYA00571879_ERZ1504260 | MGnify/ENA primary metagenome ERZ1504260 (study PRJEB39906, sample SAMEA3182110) | gut metagenome | biome: human; feature: gut; material: Stool; isolation source: human stools | place: Canada | collected 2013-04-23 ... | reverse complement strand
TTCCTCCTCATCGGATACGATCGCGGTACCGATACCCTGATTAGTGAAGATCTCCAGCAGCAGGCAGTGTGCCAGACGTCCGTCCAGGATATGTACGCGGTTTACACCATTACGGATAGCGGAAGTACAGTTATTTAACTTCGGCAGCATGCCACCGCCGATGTAACCGTCGTGGATCAGTCCCTCTGCCTCGGAGGCTGTCAGTCTGGAGATAAAGGTGGACTTGTCGTTGATATCCTTGTACAGGCCTTCGATATCTGTCAGGAATGCCAGCTTCTCCGCATGTACTGCCTTTGCGATCGCGCACGCGGCATCATCCGCATTGATATTGTAAGTATGATAATCCTTGTCCAGTCCGATGGGAGCGATGATGGGCAGGTAATCCTTCTCCAGCATATCAAAGAGGATATCGGGATTTACGCCGGTGATCTCACCCACATAACCGATGTCCTGACCGTCGGAATATTTTTTCTCTACCTGGAGGAGTCCGCCGTCCTTGCCGCTGACACCAACCGCCTTGACACCGAGCTCTTCCACCATGGTCACCAGGCTCTTATTCACCTTGTTCAGTACCATTTCCGCGATTTCCATGGTCTCCTCGTCAGTGACACGCAGACCGTTGATGAACTTTGCTTCTTTGCCGACCTTGCCGACCCAGCGGCTGATCTCCTTACCACCGCCATGCACAATAATAGGTTTGAAGCCTACCAGTTTCAACAGCGTCACGTCCTTAATGACGTTTTTCTGCAGTTCTTCGTTGCTCATGGCACTGCCGCCGTATTTTACCACAATGATCTTGCGGTTGAATTTCTGTATGTAAGGAAGCGCCTCGATCAGCACTTCTGCTTTTTTCATTACCTGTTCCATATCTTTTTCCATTGTTCTGTCCATGCCTTTCCGCAGATATCTGATCCGCCCATCACTTATTTCTTCCGTATGTCGCGCACTGTCTTAGGAACGATAGTCTGCATTGATCTTCACATAGTCATAGCTTAGATCACAGCCCCATGCAGTCGCTTCCGCATCCCCCATATGCATATCCACCAGGGCGGTGACTTCCGGATCGGAGAGGATCTTCGTAGCCTCTTCCTCGCTGTAATCACATGCCACGCCATTACCGAAAATATGGATCTTACCGCTCTTACTCTCAAAATACAGATCTACATTTTCCGGATCGAATTTAGCTCCGGAATATCCCAGTGCACAGAGGATGCGTCCCCAGTTGGCATCATGTCCGAAGATAGCTGCCTTGGTCAGGGAAGAACAGATCACGGATTTTGCCAGGGTTCTGGCATCTTCCTTGCTGGCTGCATGGATCACTTTGGTCTCGAACAGCGCCGTTGCCCCTTCGCCGTCTCCTGCCATTTTTTTTGCCAGGAAGGTAGTGATCTCGTGCAATGCCTTGCAGAAGTTGTCGTAATCTTCACCCTCTGCGGTGATCTCCTCATTGCCTGCCATACCATTTGCCAGTACTAACAGTGTATCGTTGGTGGAAGTATCACCGTCCACGGAGATCATGTTAAAGGAATCTACTACGTCTGCACTGACGCACTTCTGCAACATCTCTTTGGAAATGTTCACATCGGTGGTTACAAAGCCTAACATGGTGCACATATTCGGATGGATCATGCCGGAGCCCTTGCACATACCGCCTAATGTCACGGTCTTGCCGCCGATCTCGGTCTCAATGGCAATCTCCTTGGAAATGGTATCGGTGGTCATGATGGCATGCGCCGCATCGGAACCGGCCTCTAAGGTGTCCGCCTTAGCTGTCACCAGCTTTTTGATTCCGGCAGTAATCTTATCTACAGGAATCTGCATACCGATGACACCGGTGGATGCTACCAGTACCGCATCCGTGGGCACGCCTAACAGTTCTCCGGCACATTTTGCTTCTGCCTCACAGCAGTCCAGCCCCTGTCTGCCGGTGCAGGCATTGGCGATTCCGGAATTGACTACCACTGCCTGTGCAAATGCGGAATGCTCCACGATCTGCTTATCCCACAGCACGGGAGCCGCCTTTACCACGTTGGAGGTAAACGTACCTGCCACGGTGCAGGGTGCCTTACTTACGATCAGTGCCATATCCTTACGATTCTGATATTTAATGGCAGCCTCCACACCTGCTGCCTCAAAGCCTTTTGCTGCGGTCACACCGCCCTGGATCTGTTTCATATTGGAATGCTCTCCTTTCGATTCCGTTTCTATTTATTAAACGCTGTAATGTTCTCTTCATTCAAAGTAAAATCATAATAGTTCAGGTCTTCCCGCTTTGTCCAGCCAATGCATTTCCAGAAAGCATTACCGATATCGTTCTGGGTAAAAGCGATCAGGCTGACTTTATTGATGTGCTCCTCTTTCAGGGCATTCATGCAGTGGACCACCATGGCTTTTCCTATGCCAAGTCTTCTATAATCTTCTCTCACACATACATGATACAGGCAGCCCCGTCGTCCATCATGACCGCATAGGATACCGCCCACTACGGTTCCGTCCTCCCCGACGGCTACCACACTGATGCCGGGATTCCGGTGGATAAAACGCTCCACACCTTCCCTGGAATCATCGATACTCCGGATACCGAAGCCGTGAATGGTCATCCAGAGGGCGTGCAGACCGTCATAATCTTCTATGGTCATTGGTTTGATCGTAAACTGTTTGCTCATTGATGTATGTAATCCTTTCGTCCTTGTCCTGTGTCTGCTTTAAGGGAAGCAGGGAACCAGCTCCAGGCCTTCGCTCTCGGGAAGTCCGAACAGCAGGTTCATGTTCTGTACTGCCTGACCGGCAGCGCCTTTTACGAGATTGTCCAGTGCACCCATCATAATGATGCGTCCGGTACGCTCGTCAATGACAAAGTTGATGTCCACGTAGTTGCTGCCTTCCACCCACTTGGTCTCGGGGCAGCTGCCCTTATCCAGTACGCGGACAAACTTCTCGTTTGCATAATATTTATCATAGATAGCCTTTACCTCTTCATATGTAGGAAGTGTGCCGTCCGGTTTTCTCTTCAGTGTTGCATATTCGGTTGCCAGGATCCCCCGGTTCATGGGTACGAGGTGCGGGGTAAAATTGATGGTCACCTGACAGTTGCCCGCATAGCCTAACTGCTCCTCGATCTCGGGAGTATGTCTGTGACTTGCCACACCGTAGGCTTTCATATTCTCATTCACTTCGCAGAACAGGTTTGGCACTTTGGCTCCTCTGCCTGCACCGGAAGTTCCGGACTTGGCATCCACGATCAGGGTATTCACATCGATCATACCTTCTTTTACCATAGGGTAAGCGGTCAGGATCGAGCAGGTGGTATAACAGCCGGGATTAGCCACCAGTCTGGTCTTCTCCGTGATCTTGTCACGGTTGATCTCGCAGAGTCCGTATACTGCTTCCTCGATGAACTGCGGAGACTTATGCTCGATGCCGTACCATTTTTCATAGGTAGCTACATCCTTGATACGGTAATCAGCGGACAGATCCACAATTTTCACCTGGGAAAGGATTTCCTCGGATAACAGTCCTGCCAGGAATCCCTGGGGGGTTGCAGTGAAGATCACATCCACCTGCTTCGCCAGTTCCTCCAGATTGTCGTCCTTACAAATATCATCCACCAGCTGAAACATGTTCTGGTATACCTGATAATACTTCTTATCTATATAGCTTCGGGAACCGTACCATACGATTTTGGCATCCTTGTGATTCAACAGGATACGTACCAGTTCTCCTCCGGCATAACCGGTTGCTCCGATGATTCCTACTCTGATCATTTTTTTACCTCACACTCATTTCATTGCATTTCTGTGTCATCGAATTGCTTCGCAGCAAGCTGCTCCCGCAATTCTGCTTTGGAACTGTTCAGAACCCCATTCGCAAAATCGCTGCTGCGCTTTTCTGATATTCATCTGACTCTGAATAGTTCCATGATACCACTTTCTTCCTAAATGTCTACTACTTTTTTCATTTTTATGCATGTTTTTTGGATTGATACGTATATTTATGCACTTATTCATACTTTTTCTATGTTTTTATGCAATATAATGGAATAATATTCACTCTGCTTTTACCGTACTTCCTTTTCCGATTAAAATCTGCTACAATAAGTGTGTTGCGCAATGCAATCCGCGCATCTATTTTTTTAGCTTCTACGAGAGCGGAAATGAGGAAATTATGGCTTTTGACGGCGTTACCATTGCCTGTGTAATATCTGAACTGAAAAAAGAACTAATCGGCGGAAGGCTGTACAAGATCGCCCAGCCGGAGAATGATGAACTGTTACTGACGATCAAACAGCCCACCGGGCAGAAGCGCCTGCTGTTATCCGCAAGTGCTTCTCTCCCGCTGATCTATCTGACGGAAACCAATAAACCCAGCCCCATGGCGGCCCCCAACTTCTGTATGCTTCTGCGCAAACACTTGCAGAACGGCCGTATTGTGAACATCTCCCAGCCGGGGTTGGAACGTATTGTGCATATTGACATTGAACATCTGGATGAGATGGGCGATCTGCGTCACAAGACACTGGTCATGGAGCTGATGGGCAAACACAGTAACCTGATCTTCTGTAATGACGACAATACCATCATCGACAGTATCAAGCATGTCTCCTCCGCTGTCAGCAGCGTCCGGGAAGTCCTGCCGGGACGTCCCTACTTCATTGCCCACACCCAGGACAAGCTGGATGCCCTGACCTGCGACGAGAATACGTTCCGTGAAATGCTTGCCGCCAAACCCCAGCCGGTCTTCAAGGCGGTCTACGGAAGCTTCACCGGCATCTCGCCCGTACTGGCACAGGAATTATGTCATGAGGCCGGTCTTGATGGGGAACGTCCTACAGCGGCACTGACACCCACGGATTACCATACTTTATACGGAATCTTTTCCAAAATGGTCACTTCTATCAGGGAAGAAGCCTTCTCTCCATGCATTGCCTACACCGGCACCCGCCCCGTGGAATATGCAGCGGTTCCCCTGACGATGTATGGCTCGGGAGCGGATCATTTGGAATCCTACACTTCCATGTCCGCCCTGCTGGAGCATTTTTATGCGGAGAAAAATACATTAACCAGGATCCGTCAGAAATCCTCCGACCTGCGCCGTATCGTGCAGACAGCCCTGGAACGTGATATTAAGAAATATGACCTCCAGCTGGCACAGATGAAGGACACAGAGAAGCGGGAAAAATACCGCATCTACGGTGAACTGCTCAATACCTACGGTTACAGCGCAAAGCCCGGTGACAGATCCCTCACCGCCGTGAATTATTATACAAATGAGCCGGTAACGATCCCCCTGGATCCCACCCTCTCCGCCACGGAAAATGCGAAAAAATATTTTGACAAATACGGCAAATTAAAGCGTACTTATGAGGCGCTGTCTTCCTTGACCTGCCAGGTCAAGGAAGAGATCGACCACTTAGAGACCATCAGCACAGCACTGGACATTGCCCTGAAGGAAGAAGACCTGGTGGAGATCAAGGAGGAACTGACCCAGAGCGGTTACATCCGCCGAAAAGGCGGCACGAAAAAAGCAAAGATCACCAGCAGGCCCTTCCACTATTTAAGCAGCGACGGCTTCCATATTTATGTAGGGAAAAATAATTTCCAAAATGACGAACTGACCTTCAAATTCGCCAACGGAAATGACTGGTGGTTCCATGCCAAAGGCATCCCCGGCTCCCACGTGGTAGTAAAGACCGAGGGGAAAGAGCTGCCGGACCGTACTTTCGAAGAGGCGGGCAGACTGGCTGCCTACTATTCTAAAGGCAGGGAACAGGAAAAAGTGGAGATCGATTACGTCCAGAAAAAACAGGTCAAAAAGCCTGCCGGTGCCAAGCCGGGATTCGTGGTCTATTATACGAACTACTCCCTGATGATCGACAGCGATATCTCAGGTATCGAAAAGCTCAGCGACTGACCAGCCTATGCATCCGGCGCCTAATTTTATGCATATTTATACTGTATATTTTCCATTTTATACATTTATGTGCATATTTTAATTTGTTTTATTCATTTTTATGATTTATTTATGCAACTTTTCTGCTTGCTTTTGCGAATATAATGTTGTATAGTAAATGTCAGAGCGTAACACACGATCCCAACATCTGATGCATTACGGATTGCTTCGTGCTTTTAGGCTTTTGCCCCTGGCATCATACACACTATAAAACGGAGGATTTTATCATGAAGGAAAAAGTAGTTTTAGCTTATTCCGGCGGTCTGGATACTACCGCTATCATTCCCTGGCTGAAGGAGAATTTTGACTATGAAGTTATCTGTGTCTGTGTCAACTGCGGACAGGCAGAGGAGCTCGACGGTCTGGAAGAGAGAGCCAAGGCCTGCGGCGCTTCCAAGCTGTATATTGAAGACGTTATCGATGAATTCTGTGATGATTATATTGTTCCCTGTGTCCAGGCTCATGCCGTATACGAGAACAAGTACCTGTTAGGTACCTCCATGGCAAGACCTCTGATTGCCAAGAAGCTGGTAGAGATTGCCAGAAAAGAAGGCGCTGTAGCTATCTGCCACGGTGCTACCGGTAAGGGTAATGACCAGATCCGTTTCGAGTTAGGTATCAAGGCTCTGGCTCCCGATATCAAGATCATCGCTCCCTGGAGAAGCGACAAGTGGAACATGGACTCCCGTGAATCCGAGATCGAATACTGCAAGGCTCATGGCATTCATCTTCCTTTCTCCACCGATTCTTCCTACAGCCGTGACCGTAACATCTGGCACATCAGCCACGAAGGTCTGGAGCTTGAAGATCCATCTCTGGAGCCAAACTGGGATCACCTTCTTGTACTTGGTACATATCCTGAGAAGGCACCAGATGAGGCTGAATATGTAACTGTAAACTTCGAGAAGGGTGTTCCGACTGCAGTCAATGGCAAGCAGATGAAGATGTCCGACGTAGTCCGTGAGCTGAACCGTCTCGGTGGCAAGCATGGTGTTGGTATCGTAGATATCGTAGAGAACCGTGTCGTTGGCATGAAGTCCCGTGGTGTCTATGAGACTCCCGGCGGCACCATCCTCATGGAGGCTCACCAGCAGCTGGAAGAGCTGATCTTAGACCGTGATACTTATGCATTCGAGAAGGAAATGGGTGCAAAGTTCGCAAGCCTGGTATACGAAGGCAAATGGTTCACTCCTCTCCGTGAGGCTGAGCAGGCTTTCATTGAGAAGACCCAGGAATATGTAACCGGTGAAGTGAAATTCAAGCTCTACAAGGGCAACATCATCAAGGCAGGAACCACTTCTCCTTACTCTCTGTACAATGAGAACCTGGCTTCCTTCACCACCGGTGATCTGTATGATCATCACGATGCAGAAGGCTTCATCAATCTGTTCGGTCTGTCACTGAAGGTTCGTGCCATGAAGCTGCAGGAGAACGAGAAGAAGCTTGGCAACTAATAATTATTCGGCGATTTTGTGAATAAAGCTATGAAATGATACAGTAAGAGGTGTCTATGATTACAATGCAGACAATTACTGCCATAGGACTGATCTATCTGATCGGTATCAACCTGGCAGGCTTCATTATCATGGGCGTCGATAAAAAAAGAGCCATCCGGGGTGCCTGGCGCATCTCGGAGGCTTCTCTTTTTTTAACGGCGCTATTGGGTGGCAGCCTGGGATGTATTCTGGGAATGCAGCATTTCCGCCACAAGACGAAACACTGGTATTTCAAATACGGAATGCCGGCGATCCTGGTGGCACAGGTACTGCTTTTTGTCCTTTTATTCAGGTAGGAGTTATGCTATACTGATTGTATATAAGTTCAGTCTTTCATAATTACAGAGGAATAACATACACGGAGCAGATTCCGGATATCTGTCTCTGCGTGTATTTGGGAGGTGTCGATATGCATATAGCAGTATGTGATGATAATGTAGCCGACAGAAAACAGTTAGAGCGCTTGCTAAAGCGGGAATCCGACAAACGTGCTGCATCTACGGGGATCATTTATACCGATTCTTTTGGTAATTCTACCGCACTGCTGTCCAATCCCATGCAATACGATGCCTTTTATATCGACATGTGTCTGACAGAAGGGACCACCGGTACGGATGTGGTCAATGCCCTCACAGCACAGGGTGTCAACGCTCCCATTATATTATGCTGTTCCAAGATCAATTACAGGGAACAGACCTATCCGGAAAATGTCATCTTCCTAGACAAGCCCATCAAAGTAGCGGAACTGGCACAGAGCATTGACCATGCCCTGGAGATCATGGCGAAAGCGGTTCCCCTCATCGAGCTTCGTGAGGATGAGGATACCATCTATGTGACCGAACCGGATATTCTCTACGCTGAGGCAGAGGGCCGCAATGTCATCGTAACCCTGAAGGACGGCCGTACCGTAAAAGTCGCTACCACCGCCATCAATTTATTCTCCCAGATAGAAAATCATCCCACCTTCTTTGCCCCTACCGTTAGGGCCATCCTCAACGGCAGATACATGGAGAAGCTGGGATTCCGTAAAGTCATTATGTGCGATGGGAAAAAGTTCCCGCTGCACAGAGACTGCGTTGCTTACGCAAAACAGCTTTTGGCAGAGTATCATGTGTAACTTGAAAGTTAGTGAAGAAATGCTTTCGAATCCCCGTAGCTCGCATTGGGGCTAAGAACCGCAGACGCGCTTCCGCTTCGGACGCAGACCGTAGCGGTACATAAGCGAGGAAAGTACCCTCGCTAAGTACCGACGGCTGCTTAGAGTCTGCTTGTCCTTACCCCAACTGCGGGCTACTGGTTTTTTGAAAGCTTTTGTACCAAAGTGCTCCAAAATCGTCAAAAAAGTACAAAAACATAGCATTTTGCATTTGGAAACAGTATTATTTTCGCAAAGACATGATTATCCTTCCGCTTG
>ERZ1504260.606-NODE-606-length-9081-cov-5.285398_pt1 | contig 9081 bp, 7 predicted proteins | sample MGYA00571879_ERZ1504260 | MGnify/ENA primary metagenome ERZ1504260 (study PRJEB39906, sample SAMEA3182110) | gut metagenome | biome: human; feature: gut; material: Stool; isolation source: human stools | place: Canada | collected 2013-04-23 ... | reverse complement strand
GGCTTAGAAAGGCCTAAAAAGGCTTAGCTCGGCTTACTACCCCAAGGCTTAGAAAAAAAGAAGAAAACGATGAAACTAATACAAACCCAGGAACAAAAGCTGCAGCAGGTGCAGCGTCTGTCACAACAACAGATGCTGCAGGTACACATGCTCGAGATGCCGCTCACCGAACTCGAAGAGAACGTGAACGCAGAACTCGACGACAATCCTGCCCTCGTGAAAGCCGACGAAGAAATCTTCGACAACGACAGCACGGACAGCTCCACATACACACCCTCTGCCGACCACGACAGCAGCGACAGCAGCAGCGACATCGACGACGAGAAGAGCGAGGCTGACGCCTTCGCTGCACATACGGAGCGCGAGGAACGCGAGTCGGCACTGAACAACGCACTCGACCGCATGACGGGCTCCGACGAGGATATGCCGACAGCTGCCTACACCGGAGCATCCGGTGCCGACTCCGCCGACTACGAGGAGATGGTGTACGGCGACACACGCTCGTTCTACGACAAGCTGAAGGAACAGATGGGCGAGATAGACCTCTCCAAAACCGACGAGCAGATAATGGAATACTTCGTCGGCAGCGTCAGATGTGTATAAGAGACAGCCATCTACCATGGCATCTACTGCGAGGTGAGCGACATCGACCGCATCATCGGCATACTGCAGACCTTCGACCCGGCAGGCATCGGCGCACACTCGCTGCAGGAGTGTCTGCTGCTACAGATAGAACGCCGCCCCGACGACCAGCTGAAACCGCTTATGAGAGCCGTCATCAGCGAACACTTCGACGAGTTCACGAAGAAACACTTCGACAAGATCGGCTCGCTGCTCGCTATCGACGAGTACACCAACAAGCGCGTCTGCGACGAGCTACGCCGACTGAACCCCAAGCCCGGAGCATCGCTCGGCGAGACAGAAGGCAGAAACGTGCAACAGATAACGCCCGACTTCATCGTCGACACCGACGACAACGGCAACATCTCGTTCTATATTAATAATGGTAACATACCCGAGCTGCGTGTCTCGTCGTCGTTCAGCGAACTCATGGAGACCTATCGCAACAACAAGGACACCATGTCGCGACGCGAAAAGGAGGCTCTGCTCTACGCCAAACAGAAGGTGGAACGCGCATTAGGCTACATCGAAGCCATAAAGCAACGCTACCGCACGCTCACACTCACCATGCAAGCCATCATCGACTGGCAGCGCAAGTTCTTCCAGGACGGCGACGAGGCTGACCTCAAGCCGATGATTCTGAAGAACATAGCCGACCGCACGGGACTCGACATAAGCACCATCTCGCGCGTGAGCAACGTGAAGTACGCACAGACCAACTGGGGCACATTCCCCCTGCGCTTCTTCTTCAGCGACGGCTACACCACCGACGACGGCGAAGAGATGTCTACACGCAAGATAAAGCTCGCACTGAAGGACCTTGTGAGCAAAGAGAACAAGACAAAACCACTCAGCGACGACGCCCTCAGAGCGGCACTCGCAAAACTCGGCTACCCTATCGCACGACGCACCGTAGCGAAGTATCGCGAACAATTGGGCATACCCGTAGCAAGGCTTAGAAAAAATTAGGTTAGCAAAGGCTTAGGAAGGCTTAAAAAGGCTTAGTTCGGCTTAAACTCCACAAGAAAAAGGCTAAAACAATGAAAGAAAAGAACATAATCCTCGTAGCCCGCGTCCTCAGCGCGGTGTTCACCCCGTTCTATCTATCGTTTGTCGGTATGACGGTACTCTTCACGTTCAGCTATCTCAGCCAGATGCCGTGGGGGTACAAGCTCAGTGTGCTCGCAATGGTGTACTTCTTCACCATCCTCATGCCCACCCTGCTCATAAAACTCTACCGCAACTATCACGGCTGGACACTCATACAGCTCAGCCGTAAGGAGCGCCGCGTGGTACCCTATCTGCTCTCCATCGTGAGCTACTACGCCTGCTTCTACGTGATGCGCCTGTACAACATACCCCACTTCATGGGCAACATACTCATGGCGGCACTCGTGATACAGATAGTATGCTCACTCATCAACGTGTGGTGGAAGGTGTCCACACACACCGCAGCCATCGGGGGCGTGGTTGGCGCACTGCTCGCCTTCTCGTTCATCTTCATGTTCAACCCCATCTCGTGGCTATGTCTCACCCTCGTGCTCGCCGGACTCGTCGGCACCAGCCGCATCATACTGCGCCAGCACACTCTCTCGCAGGTGATTGCCGGCTTCGGCGTAGGCGTGGTTATCGCCTTTGCTGTGATATTGGGGCTGTAGCCCCTCCCAACCCTACTTAGGCTCCTTTAAGGATAAGCCGAACTAAGCCTTCTTAGGCCTACCTAAGCCAAGGCGTAGAGAGGCTTAGTTAGCAAAGGCTTAAAAAGGCCTAAAGAGGCTTAGTTCGGCTTAGAAAAAGAAAAAGAAAAAGATAATAACAATAAAACAACAATATTATGACTCCATTAGTTAGCATCATCATGGGCAGCACATCCGACCTGCCCGTTATGGAAAAGGCATGCAAGTTCTTGAACGACATGCAGGTACCGTTTGAGGTGAACGCCCTCTCTGCTCATCGCACACCGGACGCAGTAGAAAAATTCGCTAAAGGCGCTAAGGCGCGTGGCGTTAAGGTAATCATCGCCGCAGCAGGCATGGCAGCAGCTCTGCCAGGCGTTATCGCTGCAAGCACCACCCTGCCCGTCATCGGCGTGCCTATCAAGGGTATGCTCGACGGACTCGATGCTATGCTCTCCATCATACAGATGCCCCCAGGCATTCCCGTTGCGACAGTAGGCGTGAACGGAGCCATGAACGCTGCCATACTCGCTTGCGAGATGATTGCGCTCTGCGACGACAGCATCGCCGAGAAAATGGCACAGTACAAGGCTGGTTTGGGCGAGAAGATAGAAAAGGCGAACAAGGAGCTCGCCGAAGTAAAGTATGACTTTAAGTGTTGAGGTGGTGTGATGTTGAGATGGTGAGATTTCCATGTTGAGGTGGTGAGATTTACATGGTGAGGTGGTGAGGTGGTGAGATGGTGACAATAGTACATCTCTCAACATCTCACCACATCAACACCTCAACACCTCAACACCTCAACATTTCAACATCTCTCAACATCTCACCACTTCACCATCACAACATCTCACGACATCTCTCAACACCTCACCACCTCACCACCTCACCATCACAACATCTCTCACCATCACAACACCTCAACACCACAACAACATCACAAATCATGATTGATCTCTTCAACTACCGCCGCCGCTCCACCTCACCCGTGCAAGTAGGCGACATACAGATAGGTGGCGATGCCCCTATACGCGTGCAGTCGATGACCACCACCAACACCAACGACACGGAGGCGTGCGTGGCTCAGGCTGAGCGCATCATCAAAGCAGGCGGTGAACTCGTCAGACTCACTACGCAGGGTCGCAGAGAGGCCGAGAACCTGCAGAACATCAACGCACAACTGCGTGCCGACGGCTTCACAACGCCGCTCGTGGCTGACGTTCACTTCAACGCCAACGTGGCTGACGTGGCTGCGCTGTACGCCGAGAAAGTGCGCGTGAACCCAGGCAACTACGTCGACCCGGCGCGTGTGTTCAAGAAGATTGAGTACACCGATGCCGAGTATGCCGACGAGCTGAAGAAGCTGGAGGACCGCTTCGTGCCCTTCCTCAACATCTGCCGCGAACACCACACCGCGGTGCGCATCGGCGTGAACCACGGTTCGCTCTCCGACCGCATCATGTCGCGCTACGGCGACACGCCGGAAGGCATCGTCGAGAGCTGCATGGAGTTTCTGCGCATCTGCAAGAAGGAGCAGTTCGACAACGTAGTGATAAGCATCAAGGCATCGAACACCGTCATCATGGTGCGCACCGTGCGCCTGCTTATCACCGAGATGGATCAGGCAGACATGCACTATCCGCTCCACCTCGGCGTGACCGAGGCTGGCGAGGGCGAGGACGGACGCATCAAGAGTGCGGTGGGCATCGGCGCACTGCTTGCCGACGGCATCGGCGACACCATCCGCGTGAGTCTGAGCGAGGAACCGGAGGCAGAGATACCCGTCGCACGCCACCTCGTCGACTATATCACGAAGCGCGCCGGACACACCCTCGTGCCCGGAACCGAGGCGAAGGACTTCTCGTGGGTGCGCCCCGAGCGCCGCCCTACACGCGCTGCTGGCGGCATCGGTGGCTCGAACACGCCCGTCGTGATAGCTTCTTTTGGACAGAACGACGACGCAGAGAGCGTGGAATTCAACCCCGATATGACCCCCGACTACATCTATTGCGGTGCCAGCCTGCCCAAGAACCGCCGCGACGGACAGAAATACATCGTCGACTTCAACGCATACACCGGCGAACCGAACACCTACCCCATCTTCCCGTACAACGCTACGCCGTTCGTGGGCGGAGTGAAGGCAGAGGTGAAGTTCCTCGTGCTGCAGCTCGGTGCACCGTCGGAGGAGTACATGGCTTGCCTGAAGGCTCACCCAGAGGTAGTGGTTGTGGCTGTGTCCAACCAGCAGAACCGCCTCGGCGAGCAGCGTGCGCTGGCTCACGAACTGTGGTCAAACGGCTTGTTCAACCCCGTTGTGTTCGCCCAGATGTACGGTCATAGCAGCGCGGAGAAGGCAGACCTGCAGCTTGAGGCAGCTGCCGATATGGGTGCGCTGATGATCGACGGCTTGACAGACGGCCTGTGGCTGATGAACAACGGCGACATCGCCGTGCGCGACATCACCGACACCGCCTTCGCCATACTGCAGGCGGCTCGTCTGCGCACCTCGAAGACGGAGTACATCTCCTGCCCGGGTTGCGGCAGAACGCTCTACGACCTGCGTTCCACCATCGCCAAGATAAAGGCGGCTACGGCGCACATGAAGGGCTTGAAGATAGGCATCATGGGCTGCATTGTGAACGGACCGGGCGAGATGGCAGATGCCGACTACGGTTACGTGGGTGCCGGACCGGGCAAGATATCGCTCTACAAGCAGAAGATGTGCGTGGAGAAAGCGATACCGGAGAGTGAGGCTGTGGAGCATCTGTTGCGGTTTATCGAAGAGGACAGGAAGAAACACTGACAAGAAAGTGGGTCAAAACAGATGTCTACGTACTACGTTTAGCATCTGCGCCGACCGATGCGGACGTCTGCGCCGACCGATGCGGACGTCTGCGCCGACCGATGCGGATGTCTGCGCCGACCGATGCGGATGTCTGCGTCGACCGATGCGGATGTCTGCGTCGACCGATGCAGATGGCAGAAAATACATTAATATAAAACAATAGACAATGAGCTTAACAGGCATTGCACGATATGCATTCGCACCCCGACAGCATAAGCTGGAACAACATTTCACCGAACCAGAGGCACTGCAGCACCGTGTGTTGCAGCACCTTCTGCACACGGCTGCCAACACCGAGTATGGCAGAAATCATCTTTTCGCTACGACAAAGGGGTACGACGACTTCGTGCGCAACGTGCCGGTGAACACGTACGAGGAACTGAAGGCTGACATCGACCGTATGCGCCACGGCGAGGCTGACGTGCTGTGGCCCGGAAAGGTGAAGTGGTACGCCAAGTCGTCGGGAACTACGAACGACAAGAGCAAGTTCATACCCGTATCGGCTGAGGGACTGAAGAACATCCACTACAAGGGTGGCACCGACGTGGTGGCACTCTACTTGCAGAACAACCCCGAGAGCCGCATGTTCGACGGCAAGGGACTGATATTAGGCGGTTCGCACGCACCCAACTACAACGTGGCAGGCTCGCTCGTGGGCGACCTCAGCGCCATTCTCATCGAGAACATCAACCCGCTCGTGAACCTCGTGCGTGTGCCGAAGAAGCAGACCGCGCTGCTCAGCGACTTCGAGGTGAAGCGCGACCGCATCGCCCGCGAGTGCCTGAACAAGAACGTGACGAACATATCGGGCGTGCCCTCGTGGATGCTCAGCGTGCTGGTGCGCGTGCTCGAGCTGTCGGGCAAGGAGCACCTCGACGAGGTGTGGCCCAACCTGGAGGTGTTCTTCCATGGTGGCATAGCGTTCACACCCTACCGCTCACAGTACGAGCACATCATAAAGAGCGACCGTATGCACTACATGGAGACGTACAACGCCTCGGAGGGTTTCTTCGGCATACAGAACGACCCTGCGGACAAGTCGATGCTGCTGATGCTCGACTACGACGTGTTCTACGAGTTCCTGCCGATGGACGAGTTCGACTCGGAGCACCCGAACATCGTGCCGCTTGATGGCGTGGAGGTAGGCAAGAACTACGCCATGCTCATCAGCACGTCGTGCGGACTGTGGCGCTACATGATTGGCGACACGGTGAAGTTCACATCGGTGCGCCCGTACAAGTTCGTCATCACGGGCAGAACGAAGTACTTCATCAACGCCTTCGGCGAGGAACTCATACAGGACAACGCCGAGAAGGGTCTCGCCTATGCCTGCCAGCAGACCGGTGCCGAGGTGAAGGAGTACACAGCTGCTCCGGTGTTCATGGATGCCAACGCTAAATGTCGCCACCAGTGGCTCATCGAGTTCGCCAAGGAGCCGGAGAACATCAACGAGTTCGCCGACATACTCGACCACCAACTGCAGGCTATCAACTCCGACTACGAGGCGAAGCGCTTCCACGACATCACGCTGCAGCCGTTAGAGATTGTCGTAGCACGCAAAGGACAGTTCGACGACTGGCTGCGCTCGAAGGGCAAGCTCGGCGGACAGCACAAGATACCACGCCTCTCTAACAACCGCAAGACCATTGAGGAGATAATGTGGGTGTGATGGTGCCTCAAAGGGGGTGCACTTGTCTCAAGTGCACCAACCGAGCAGAAATGCACCGTTCGCTTGGTTGGTGCAGCAGAGACTGCTGCACCCCCTGAAGAAGTGCACCAACGTATTGTATGAAACAAATTAAAAAAACAAGAAGTTAAGCCAAATGCTGAAACAAAGAAACATATTATATATAATAGGTGTAATCGTGCTGCTCTCGTCGTGCGCCCGCATGGGTCGCCCCGACGGTGGCTGGTACGACGAGACACCGCCGCACGTGATAGCCTCAACGCCTGCCGACCGCAGCACTGACGTGTCGGCGAAGAAGGTGAACATCTACTTCGACGAGTTCATAAAGTTAGAGAACGCGTCGGAGAAGGTGGTCGTATCGCCTCCGCAGCTCGAGCAGGCTGAGATAAAAGCCACGGGCAAGAAGATAAGCGTACTGCTTAAAGACTCGTTGAAACCCAACACCACGTACACCATCGACTTCTCCGATGCCATCAAGGACAACAACGAGGGAAACCCTATGGGCAACTACACCTACAGTTTCTCAACGGGCAACCATATCGACACGCTCGAAGTGGCTGGCACGGTGCTCGCGGCACAGAACCTGGAGCCAGTGAAGGGCATACTCGTGGGCTTGTACGCCGAGTTTGAGGACTCGTGCTTTCTGAAGCAGCCCATGCTGCGCGTGGCGCGTGCCGACTCGCGCGGACACTTCGTCATAAAGGGTGTGGCACCGGGCGCATACCGCATCTACGCCCTCAACGACCAGGACGGCGACTACCGCTTCTCGCAGAAGAGCGAGCAGATAGCCTTCTCGCACGACACCATACGCCCCGCGTTCTGCGACGCCATGCGCCAGGACACACTGTGGCTCGACTCGCTGCATATCAAGGACATAAAGCGCACGGGATACACACGTTTCACACCCGACGACCTCGTGCTCAGAGCCTTCGAACACGTGCAGACCGACCGCTTCTTCCTGAAAGCGGAGCGTCAGCAGCCCAACAGCTTCTCGCTGTTCTTCAGCTACGGATCAGACCGACTGCCCGAGCTGACACCGCTCAACTTCGACGCTACCGACCAACTGCTCATCGAACCGTCGGCACGACGCGACACCATCACCTACTGGCTACGCGACACCACGCTCGTGAACCAGGACACGCTGAACGTGGCGATGACCTACCTGATGACCGACACGCTCGGCAATCTCGTGCCACAGACCGACACGCTGCAGATACTCTCCAAGCAACCCTACGAGAAACGCCTAAAGGAAGCACAGAAGAGTTTCGAGGAGTGGAAGAAAAAGGAGGAGAAGAAGCGCAAGCGTGGCGAGCCTTACGACTCGATAATGCCACCGAAGGAACTCGAATTCAAGCTGCAACTCGACTCTAAACTCGACCCCGACCACAACATACGCTTCGAGTTCGACATGCCACTCGCCTCTGCCGACACATCGAAAATACACCTCTACGCCAAGCACGACACGCTGTGGTACGAGGCACCGCTGCGCTTCGAACCTATAAAGACGAAGATGTGGGGCGACAGCATAGCCACCGAGGAGTCGAAACGCATATATACGCTGCGTGCCGAGTGGCGCCCCGACATAGAGTACAACTTAGAAATCGACTCGCTCGCCTTCACCGATATCTACGGCGTGGCATCAGCCAAGCTGAAGAAAGGTTTCAAGGTGGGTTCGCTCGACGACTACAGTAGCGTGGTGCTGAACATTCAGCAGCTGAAGGGCAAGAACATCTGCGTTGAACTGCTCAGCCGCGAAGACAAGGCGGTGAAGAGCGTACAGACCACCAACGGCTATGCCACGTTCTACTACATCAAGCCAGGCATCTACTACGCCCGTCTCTTCGTCGACACCAACAACAACGGCGTGTGGGACACGGGCGACTACAACACCGGCCTGCAACCCGAAGAGGTGTTCTACTACCCGTACAACATAGAATGTAAAGCGAAGTGGGACATGAATCTGAACTGGGACATCACGGCAAAGCCTCTCGACCAGCAGAAGCCCAACGAAATAAAGAAACAAAAGGGCGAACAGCAACGCAAGATACAGCAGCGCAACATCGAGAGAGCACGCAAACTGGGCGTGGCGTACCCGTTCTGATGTTTTAATTGAGAATTGAGAGTTGAAAGTTGAGAGTTGAGAGTTGAAAGTTGAGAGTTGAGAGAGGGTGTGTCAAAACTCAATTAGTGCGGGCTGAAAGCCCAAATTCTACATAGCCCAGGGCAACGCCCTGGGTGCTGGGATATATGAT
>ERZ1504260.554-NODE-554-length-9828-cov-4.657526_pt1 | contig 9828 bp, 5 predicted proteins | sample MGYA00571879_ERZ1504260 | MGnify/ENA primary metagenome ERZ1504260 (study PRJEB39906, sample SAMEA3182110) | gut metagenome | biome: human; feature: gut; material: Stool; isolation source: human stools | place: Canada | collected 2013-04-23 ... | reverse complement strand
TGTTCAAAAATAAACTCTGCAACTTAAATTTGGGTACCTTTTTCAGTGCCCTCCCTGGGCTATGTAGAATTTGGGCTTTCAGCCCGCATTGATTGAGTTATGACACAAGTATTAGAACAAGTATTAGAATATGTACAAAACACTATATTTAAAGAAAGGTAAGGAGGAAAGCCTCAAGCGCTTTCACCCTTGGATATTCTCCGGTGCCGTAGCCGAGATTGAAGAAGGCGTAGAAGAAGGCGAAATCGTGCGCGTATTCACCTCGCAAGGCGACTTCATCGCTGTCGGCATGTATCAGATCGGTTCTATCGCAGTGCGCGTGTTGTCTTTCCGCGATGTCGAGATAGACGGCGAGTTCTGGTTCTCGCGCCTGCAGTCGGCTTGGCAGATGCGCCAGGCTATCGGACTCATCGGCCGTGAGAACAACAACACGTTCCGCCTTGTGCACGGCGAGGGCGACAACCTCCCCGGTCTCGTCATCGACTGCTATGGCGACACCGCAGTCATGCAAGCACACAGCGTTGGTATGCACCTCGTTCGCCATGAGATATGCGAGGCTCTTGTGAGAGCTTCCGAAGGCGAGATCAAGAACGTTTACTACAAAAGCGAGACAACGCTGCCGTTTAAGGCAGACGTAGAGCACGAGAACGGCTTCATCTACGGCTCGATGGGCAGCGACGTGGCTATGGAGAACGGCTTGAACTTCCACATCGACTGGCTGAAAGGACAGAAGACTGGCTTCTTCGTCGACCAGCGCGAGAACCGCCACCTGCTCGAGACCTACTCAAAGGGACGTTCCGTCCTCAACATGTTCTGCTACACGGGCGGCTTCTCCGTTTACGCCATGCGTGGCGGTGCAAAACTCGTCCATTCCGTTGACAGCAGCGCCAAGGCCATCGAGTTGACAAACAGAAACATCGCCCTCAACTTCCCCGGCGACGAACGTCACGCTGCCTTCTGCGAGGATGCCTTCAAGTTCCTCGATGCCAACGACAAGACCTATGATCTCATCGTGCTCGACCCCCCTGCATTCGCCAAGCACCGCGCAGCCCTGCGCAACGCCCTCAAAGGCTACACACGCCTCAACGTCAAAGGATTGCAGCGCATCAAGCCCAGTGGCATCCTCTTCACCTTCAGCTGCTCGCAGATAGTGACAAAGGAGAACTTCCGCAACGCTGTCTTCACAGCTGCGGTGCAGGCTAACCGCAAGGTGCGCATCTTGCATCAAATCCACCAGCCTGCCGATCACCCGATTAACATCTACCACCCAGAGGGCGAATACCTCAAGGGATTAGTCCTTTACGTCGAATAACAGTAGGAGGGTATGGCATCCTTGCCATACCCACGCACCCCACTTAGGAGGTATGGGCATCCTGCCCATACCACGCACCCAAGTTGTTTACAAAAGTGGTATGGGCAGGAATGCCCATACCTCCTACCACACAGCAAATGAACAAATTACCAACAATCAGCACATTCGTCAACCAAGTACGACACTTCGCCCACCACCACCAACTATTCACCCCCCGTGGCAAGTACATCATCGCCCTTTCCGGCGGTGCCGACAGCGTTTCGCTGCTCCTCGTGCTGAAACACTTAGAGTCTGAGTTAGGCATAACCCTCGAAGCCGCCCACTGCAACTTCCATCTGCGTGGCGACGAGTCCCTGCGCGACGAGCAATTCTGCCAGCAACTATGCCGTCGCCTCCACGTACCCCTCCACCTCGTCCACTTCGACACGCACGCCTATGCCGACCTGCATCATGTCAGCATCGAGATGGCAGCACGCGACCTGCGCTACGCCTATTTCGAGCAGCTCCGCCGCGACATCCACGCCCACGACATCTGCGTCGCCCACCATCGCGACGACAGCGTCGAGACCCTCCTCCTCAACCTCGTACGCGGCACAGGTCTGCGCGGACTGCGAGGCATACAACCGCGCAACGCCCACATCATCCGCCCCCTCCTTTCCCACAGTCGCCAGCAGATAGAGCAGTACCTCGACGCCCTCGGCGAGAGTTACGTCACCGATTCAACCAACCTCCATAACGACGTAAAACGCAATAAGATACGCCTGAACGTTATACCATTACTGCGCGAGCTAAATCCGAGCGCAAGCCAATCCATCTTCGAGACATCGCTGCGCGTCACCGAAGCCTTGAAAATCTTCGACGACGCCATACAGCACGCCATCGCCGACGTCACCATCTCTCCAAGGGAGTACACTTGTAGGGGGTGCACTTGTCTCAAGTGCCCCAACCAACCAGTCGAGAAGTGCCCCAACCAACCTCTGTTGGTGCACTTGAGACAAGTGCACCCCCTAAGCAACTGCCCCAACCAACCAGTAGAGAACTGCACCACCCCTCAAACTCAAAACTCCCCCCTTATCATCTCCGTCCCCCGACTGAAGCAGCAGCCCTCTCCCGAGTACACCCTCCACGAAATACTCAGCCCCCGAGGCTTCACCTCAGCACAAATCGAGCAGATATACACCTCGCTCGACACCAACCCCACAGGCAAAATCATCACCTCCTGCACACACGAACTCGCCTTCGACCGCAGCACCCTCATCCTCCAACCCAAAACAGCCGCTACCGCTGTCTGCCCCATGCACATACCCGAAACCGGCACATACGTGCTTAGCGACCGCCTGAAGCTGAAAGTAGAGACCGAAGAATGTGGCGACCGCTACGAACCCAGCCGCACAGCCGACTGCGCCTCCCTCGATGCATCCGACATCAAGTTCCCCCTAACCCTGCGCCACATACAGCCCGGCGACCGCTTCGTCCCCTTCGGCATGACCGGCACGAAACTCGTCAGCGATTATCTCACCGACCGCAAGAAGAACATCTTTGAGAAACGAGCACAACTCGTCCTCACCGATGCCCAACAACGCATACTCTGGCTCGTCGGCGAACGCACCGACAACCGCTTCCGCATCACCCCACACACCCAACAAGCCCTCCGCCTCACTCTTCAATAGGAGGTATGGGCATCCTTGCCCATACCACGCACCCCACTTAGGAGGAGGGTGTGTCAAAACTAAAATATTTGGCAAATTGAATAGCAAACGGTTCTAATCGTAGGAGGCTACGGCATTCCTGCCGTAGCCATTAGTAACTGAAATACAACTGTTTGCAATGACTACGGCAAGAATGCCGTAGTCTCCTACAGTTAGCCATTCATCACAATTCTATAGTTTTGACACATCCTCCCCTAAAAAACAAAGAGCAATAAAGTGATTACAACATAGAAACAACAAAAAGGGTGCACGAAGCACCCTTTTTGTTTGTTAGTATCTGAAGTGTTGAAAACCTCTTTACTTTACAGTTTCTTAAACACGCCCTGCATCTGCTCGCCGAGTCCGATGGTGTAGCCCTGCGATACAAATACTACGCGGTTGAAGGTATCGGCGATGATGAACATCGGCATCTGCTTCTCGTTCATCAGCTTCATCTCACGGGCAATCTGCTTGCGTATTGATCCGTCCTTGTCGAGGGCGAACTGCACGGTAGACGGCAGACCCGGGAACTCGTCGTGGTTGAACTTGGCTGCGTCGGCTTCGCTCTCGAAGAGCAGCACTACCGGACGGCCCCATGCCTCGAACGCTTCCTTCATCTTCTCGATGTCGTGCAGAGCGTGGTTGGTAGGTTCTTGACCTACGCCGAGGATGCCTACAACATAGTAGCCGCGACCAGTCTGAGAGAGCAGGCTTACTTCCTTGCCGTCCTTTGTTACAAGACTCTCCGAGTTGAACGAACCGATCACAGACACCTCGTTGGTATTCTGGCGTATCTCAAGAGGCAGAGTGGTGGTCTGACCCTCCACAATTTCGAACAGACGGTTCGAGGCGAGCACACTGCCGCTCGCAAGGCGTGTGCCCGTTGTGAGCATGTATGTGCCAGCATCGAGCTTGTAGCCGTTCTTGAACGTGTTACTCCATGTCGTGCCGTTGCCCATGTCTGCCTGACCCTCCTCGAAGTTCAGCAGATGAGCCGTGCCGTTTTCTATGCGGCTGATTGTGAAGTGGCTGTAATACTTCGGATTATCGAGCAGCTTAGTAGGCTCGTATGTCAGCACGATTGTGCCGAGCGAAGCCGCGGTGGATGAGTTGTCGGCTGTGTTGTCAAACTTCACATCCTGCCATTCACCGTCCTTCTTGTACTGTATCTTGCCCGTCACAGCATCCTTCCTTGCTTCGATGCCCAGGCTGCGAGCCACGTCGACGAAGAAGATGTCGCGCGAACGCTCGTCGGTAATCTTCGACTTCATAACGCCAACCGGAGTCTGTGCGATGCGCAGAGCCTTCTTGTCAGGGTTAAGACGAATGTTCTTCTTTATCCATTTTACGAGCTTCATCGGGTCGGCGCGGAAAGCGTCGGCAGTCTTCTTGCTGAACGCCTTCTCGAAGTACTGCTTGAACGGTATTGTAATCAGCTCGTCCTCAACACGCGGCGAGAGCTGGTCGGTCGTTGCGTTGTAGCTGTCCTCGAGAATCTCGGTTGTGATATCGCGCAAGTCCTTGTCGCTGAGTGTGGCGAGTATGCCCATCACGCGGTCTTCGTTGTCGCTGTGGCGGTTGATGAAGTCGACGATGGTCTGCTTGTTGCCGCGCGACTTGAAGATATACTCTGCTCCGCGCTCACTGATGCGCTTCGCCTCCTCCATAGTGGGGAAGGTGGCTGTGTATGCCTTGCGGATGCTGTCCTCAAGAGCAAAGCGGCGCTGATTCTCCTTGTGCATCTCGTCGCTGACATAAGGCAGCTGTGGGTTTTCCTTCGGTGGAACGATGTCTAAGTAGGTGCATTTAGGGGGTGCACTTGTCTCAAGTGCACCAACAGAGCAGTCAGGAAGTGCACCAACAGAGCTGGCTGGTGCACTTGAGACAAGTGCACCCCCTGAGAGTGCACCAACAGAACCGGTTGGCTGCGTGGGTATGGCAGGGATGCCATACCCTCCTACAAGTGCGCCCCCTGGGAGGGTGAGTGTTGCCTCCTTCTCCTTGCCGAACGAAACCTTCTGATATGCATACTTGCCGTCCTTCGATGCCCATACCACCAAGTCACCGATACCTGCAGATAGCGACGTGTGGCCCTTTGCGTCGGTGTACTTCGTTACTGCCGTGAAAAATTCAGCGTAGTTGTAAATCTTGAACTCGACACGTGCGTTCTCCACCGGCTTGCCTTCGCTGTCCTTTACGTAGAAGTCTACCGAAGCAACTGGTGCATAGTTGGACGTGAGGTTTATTTCTGTGAAGTTGCTTGTGCGCAGCATCACCTCCTCCGGACCGTTATAGTCGCCGAAAGCGCGTGTGTGCATTAGCATAGCTCGTGAAGCCGGAGCATTGAACCAACCGAGGTTCAGCACCGGCTCCGGTTCGCAGGCACCGAGGAAGTACCACTTGCCGTCTGCCCATGCCTCTACCCAAGCGTGGTTGTCGTCGGTGTGCGCCCAGCGCGGTGTGTACACCTGGCGTGCAGGAATGCCCACGGCGCGCAATGCCGCAACGGCAAACGTACTCTCCTCGCCGCAACGTCCGGTTGCGGTCTTGAGCGTAGCGAGTGGTGCCGATGTACGGGCATCTGAAGGCTGGTAGGTCACCTTCTCGTGGCACCAGTGGTTCACCTCAATGATAGCGTCCATCATCGACATACCCTTGATGCGGTCCTTCAGTTCGTTGTAGAACACCGATCGTGCATTGTCCAAAGCCTCGTTGTTGACGCGGATTGGCACAACGAAGTGGCGGAAAAGCAACTCCGGAACGTTCTTGCCCCAGGGCATCTCCTCGCGAGCCTTGAACGCCATGCGCACATTGTCGGCGAAGAACGAAGTGGGGTAGTCGGTGACGTCGGCAAGCGGCATGTAAGCATAGAGGAACTTCAACGCTTCCTGCTCGTCAGCCGTAAGCTTTTCTTTATCTGTGTTGTAGAATGTCTTGCCAACGGTCTTTATGCGTTCCTTGAAGATGTTCTCTACTGTGTTGCGGTAGTTGGCGTCGGATATGAATTGCCCTTGCGCATTCGCCGTGAGGCTCAATGCGAATATGGAGGCAGAGATGAGTATTTTTTTCATTCTCGTTTAAAGTATTTTGGTGCACTTATAGGAGGGTATGTGAATGATGGCTGCGTGGGTATGGCAGGGATGCCATACCCTCCTATGGTTTATGAAAAAGGAGACTATGGCGTGTGGTCATAGTCTCCTGTATGTGTTTAAAGTTAGGGGGTGTATCAACAGAGCTGGTTGGTGCACTTACAGAGCTGGTTGGTGCACTTGAGACAAGTGCACCCCCTGAGAGTGTATCAACAGAGCTGGTTGACTTCGTAGGTATGGCAGGGATGCCATACCCTCCTACAAGTCAATCTTGTTTACACGCTTCTCATGGCGACCACCTTCAAATGGAGTCTTGAAGAACTCGTCCATAATCTTCTCTGCTGTCTTGTTGTCGATGAAGCGACCCGGCATAACGAGGATGTTTGCGTCGTTGTGCTGGCGTGTGAGCTGAGCAATCTCTGGATTCCATACCAATGCTGCACGTACACCCTTATGCTTGTTGAGGGTCATTGCCATACCTTCACCGCTACCGCAGATGCCGATGCCAGGATAAACGTCACCGTTAGAGATAGCTTCGCCTAACTCATGAGCAAAATCCGGGTAATCGCAGCTCATATCGCTGTATGTACCGTAGTCCTTAAACGGAATGTTGTGGCTCTCAAGGTATTCAACAACAAATTTCTTCAATGCGTAACCTGCGTGGTCGCATGCAATGCCTACTGTCTTAATTTCCATAGTACTGTAGTTTTATTGGATTATTAATAAAGCAAGCTTATGCAGAATTTCTTGCTTAACGTGAAGTTCTGCATAAGCTATGCCTGTTTATTTAGATAAGTAATCTTTCACCTGCTTAAATACGTTCTCGGCGTTGAAGCCCAATTTCTCGTCGAGCACCTTGTAAGGAGCTGAGAAACCGAACGACTCAAGACCGTAAACCATGCCCTCTACGCCTACAAGGCTCTGGAGTGTGACGGGCAGACCTGCTGTCATACCGAAGATCTTGGCACCCTTCGGCAGTACAGTCTCCTGATACTCCTTGCTCTGTGTACGGAACAGACCCTCTGACGGAACGCTTACGATACGTGTCTTGATGCCGTCAGCGTTGAGCAACTCGGCACCTGCGAGGAGCGTAGACACCTCCGAACCAGAAGCGAGGAGGATAACGTCATAGTTAGGATCGTCCTTAACGATGTATGCACCCTTGCGAACCTGAGAGTAGTCAGTGCCTTCAGGCAGGGAGTTCACGTTCTGGCGTGAGCAAATCATTGCTGTCGGTGTATCCATGTTCTCGTTAGCCATCTGCCAGCATACTGTTGTCTCGTCTGCATCTGCAGGGCGGAATACGCGTACAGAGTCCTGTCCCTTGTGGTTCTTCAGCTTCTCCATGAGGCGAATCTGTGCTTCCTGCTCAACCGGCTCGTGTGTAGGTCCGTCCTCACCAACGCGGAATGCATCGTGTGACCATATGAACTTGATTGGAACGCGCATGAGAGCTGCCATACGAATTGCCGGCTTCATGTAGTCTGAGAATACGAAGAATGTGCCGCAAGCTGGGATAACACCACCGTGGAGGTACATACCGATGCAGACGCAAGCCATTGTAAGCTCGCTGACACCTGCCTGGAAGAATGCTCCAGTGAAGTCGTCTGGTGTAAGCTCGTGAGTCTTCTTGAGGAAGCCGTCGGTCTTGTCCGAGTTGCAGAGATCGGCAGAAGAGCAGACCATGTTAGGCACCTGCTCTGCCAATACGCCGAGACAGTTGGCTGAAGCAACACGTGTTGCAACGTCGCGCTTCTGAACAAGTTCGCTCCAGTCTACCTTCGGAGCGTTGCCTGAGAACCAAGCATCCATCTGCTCTGCCTTTTCAGGGTTAGCCTTGCGCCACTCTGTTTCTGCTGCATGTCTTTCCTTTACAACCTCGCGAAGCTCTGCGTTGCGCTTTTCGTAAAGTTCCTTAACGTCGTCGAATACTACGAACGGGTCGTTGAGGTCGCCACCAAGGTTCTTCACTGTGTTCTCGTAAGCGCCACCACCGAGCGGTGCGCCGTGAGTCTTCACGCTGCGCTCGTAGCTTGATCCATCTTCCTTGCGTGCGCCCTTAGCCATAACGGTGTGACCGATGATGAGGGTAGGACGCTGCTCTTCCTTGTTAGCGAGGATGAGAGCTGCACGGATCTCGTCAGGGTCGTTGCCGTTTATTTCAAGAACGTTCCAACCCCATGACTCGTACTTCATGCGTGTGTTCTCGCGCATTACGACATCGCACTCTGTAGAGAGCTGAATCTCGTTGGCATCGTAGAACATGATGAGGTTGTTGAGCTTGAAGAGACCTGCGATACGGCCTGCGCCCTGAGATATTTCTTCCTGAACACCTCCGTCAGAGATGTAGGCATAAATCTTGTGCTGCATCATGGTGCTGCCAAGACGAGCCTCAAGGAACTTCTCTGCAATAGCAGCACCTACGGCGTAGGTGTGTCCCTGACCGAGCGGTCCAGATGTATTTTCTATTCCATGAATAATGTCACGCTCAGGATGTCCCGGACATACGGTTCCCCACTGACGGAATGTCTTCAAATCGTCAATTGTGTACTTGCCCTGCAAAGCGAGAGCTGAGTAGAGCATTGGCGACATGTGACCAGGATCGAGATAGAAGCGGTCGCGGCCCTCCCAAGTCGGCTGATCTGGATCGAACACCAAGAACTCCGAGAAAAGAACGTTGATAAAGTCAGCACCACCCATAGCACCGCCAGGGTGACCTGATTTGGCTTTTTCTACCATCGATACAGCAAGCAGTCGGATGTTGTCTGCCGCATGGTTCATTAAATCCTTATTATTCATTTTATTATTTAAAGTTTAACAGTTTCTTTGTAGAAAAATAGGTTTTAAATTATTTTACACAGTCTTTTAATCACCATTTTTCGTCGTTTCCTTTTGCAAAGATAGCGAATATAGTTGATATAACGGCTATATTAATTGCGGAATTTAAAAATAATTCTATAATTTGCCGACTTTTACTTGTGCTTAGCTCCTAATTTTACTATAACCTACGAGGCGATATGTGCGTTGTCCTATACCTTTATAATATATAAGCATTTGATAGCTGTTTTCGGTTTGGAAAAAGTTGCCTTCTGTTGAAACCGGATGCAGGCTGTTGTCGTTGTGCTTCGTAAGGTACTGATAGGAGTAGTAACCTTGCTTCAGTGGCACGTTTGCCTCATAAAGCTTTGTCTGCTCGTTGTAGCTCATCTCGTATTGCGGCGTGAAACGATCGTTTGTCCACACGCCGTTGATAAACACTCTGCCGTTCTGTCGTGGCGCTTGTAGGCGGAAGTTGACGACGACGTATTCCGAGATGCGGTCGTTTTCGATGTTGTCGCTGTTGCGTATGTAAAAACTGCCGTTGGCATCTTCGTCGTAAACATAGCTTGGACGTGGTAGATCAGTCCATATTTGTGCGTGGTAGTTAGTACCATCCCACCATGTGTTCTCAATGCCAAGGGTGGGGTGGGTGACATCAAGTATCTCGAACTTATGATACTCGTTGCCTCCATCGAAGATGAGGTTGCGGTTGTACTCCCAACGTAGTCCGCTTCCGGTTTGGTATTGTGGCGTAGGGTTTATGCGGGCGGTGCTCCAACGCCCGTTTTGCATGACGACGGTGTACAACTCGGTGCTTGGATTAGTGATGTTAAGAGCAGAGTAGTTTATTTCTGCTTCCACTTGCTGATGGGCTTTGTTGATGCTGATGTCTGTGTTTGTGGTTACGGACATGCTTGCC
>ERZ1504260.533-NODE-533-length-10093-cov-3.995916_pt1 | contig 10093 bp, 7 predicted proteins | sample MGYA00571879_ERZ1504260 | MGnify/ENA primary metagenome ERZ1504260 (study PRJEB39906, sample SAMEA3182110) | gut metagenome | biome: human; feature: gut; material: Stool; isolation source: human stools | place: Canada | collected 2013-04-23 ... | reverse complement strand
CATCGAGACATGTGTATCGCATGCTCCGGGAGTTCGTGGATTTTGCCAATGTATTTCACGAACTCTCAATTTATAACATCTCTGTGCTGATAGTACCACTTGTAAAGTCCTGTCGGAATCGGTATAATATAGGTAATTGGGAGGTAAAAATATGCTGCTTACATTAGTACCGCTTTTTGATGAAAATATGGCCGTATGTGCCTATTCCTTTTTTACTCAGAGAGAAAATTACCTGTTGAATCCGTTGCTGCTTGGGACAGCACAATTTGATGGGGCATCACAGATCACCGGATTGGAATTGATCCAAAAGATGGGAATCGATACATTGTCTCAGGGAAAAGAGATTTTTGTACCGATCACCAATATTTCTATTTTTGCGGATATTACGGAGCAGTGCGATGCACCTCATGAAAAAATCGTACTTTTGATCGATAATACCATTCCGCCGATTGAAATGTATGTCAATCGTCTGAAGGAATTGAAACAGCAAGGCTATAAACTTGCCATTCGCAAGCTTGCGGTCAGTGATTTTGAAAATTACAGAGAAGTCCTGAAGCTGATGGATTATGTTCTTCTGAATAACCGTAAAATAGCCATTGATAAAGCCAAGATTTATTTCGGGAAATTATTCCCGAATATCAGTCTATGTGCCGGTAATATTGATACCATGGAGGACTTCGAGAGACTGAAGGAGACCGGCGGATATCGTTTCTATGAGGGTAAGTTCTATCGTGTTCCCATTACGAAGGGACAGACAGATGTGGCACCCTTGAAGGGTAACTATATTGACCTGCTGAATATTGTGAACAGCCCGGATTTTGAACTCACGACAGCGGCGGATATCATCAGCCGTGATACCGCACTCACGATCGATCAGCTGAAAATGGTTCAGCCACTGGCTGTAAATTCGGAGATTACGTCTATCCGTCATGCGGCTGCCATGCTGGGACAGCGGGAATTGAAAAAGTGGATCAACACGGCAGTAGCCAATGCTTTGTATGCGGATAAGCCGAATGAGGTTACCAGACTTTCTCTGCTTCGTGCGAAATTTGCCGAGAATCTGGCGGAAGCGTTTGGTCTGAAGGCGCAGAAAGATGAATTGTTCCTGATGGGATTGTTCTCCGTGCTGGATGTGATCCTCGAGAAACCCATGGCAGAGGCTTTGAAGGTGGTCCATGTGGCTGGCGAGATCAGCAATGCACTGATCTACCGCATCGGCGTACTGGCACCGGTGTACGATTTTATGCTGCAGTATGAGACAGCCAACTGGGCGGAGGTATCCCGCCTGATGCTATTAAAGAATATTGATATGAATACAGTATATGAAGCCTATACATCGGCGTTGAAGTGGTATCGTACCGTACGTTGATTGTATTAAAAAATGTACTTGTGTTTTGTATACATTTATGTTATTTTCTTGAATGACTTGTAATTATATCCTCCGGCAGTCCAAAGGACGCCAGATGGAGGAATAGTAGCAAAGGCGCAAAAAGCGCGGAAAGGAAATTTCATATGAAAAAAAACAAGACACTTGAGATGGTACAATTGGCCGTACTCATCGCGATCATGCTGATTCTGGCATTTACCCCGCTTGGGTATCTGCGCATCGGACCGTTAGCAATCTCCCTGATGACCATTCCCGTAGTCATCGGTGCAATGATCCTGGGACCCGCAGGCGGAGCCGTTTTGGGACTGGTATTCGGACTGACCAGCTTTTACCAGTGCTTTGCAGGAGATCCTTTTGGAGCAGCTTTGGTAGCAATGAATCCGTTTTTCACTTTCCTGGTATGCATCCCTACCAGAACGTTAATGGGATGGCTGTCCGGTGTGATCTTCAAGGCACTGTGGAAGATCGACAAGACGAAGACCGTAACTTACTTCGTGACCGGTCTGCTGGGAGCATTTATGAACACCCTGTTCTTCATGTCTACTCTGATGATCTGCTTCGGTCATACCGAGTATCTGCAGAGCATGAATGCAACCGGAGCGAATCTGTTTATGTTCGCCGTAGCATTCTGTGGTATCAACGGAGCACTGGAGATGCCTATGAGCTGTGTAGTAGGTGGTGGCGTTGCGAAGGCAGTCAGCGTAGCACTGAAGAAGAATGCAGCAACAGAAGAGAAATAATCAGATTTTCCGAAACGAAGAATATATAAAATATACAAACAGACCCCCGGAGTATGACAGATGGTCATGCCGGGGGTTTTCCATGTGGAAATTTTGAATACGGAATTCATGTGCCGAAATGCATATATAGGCAGAAAGGATGGTCATTACAGCGACGCCCACATTGTCTGTAGGATATCTGCCGTGGCAGCAACATTCCCCTGGATCATGGGAGCGGATCCGCCACCTTTTGCGGAAAGCTCCCGGCGCATGCGGTCTGCCAGTTCCTGACAGTTACAGGAAGCACTGCCTACAATAAATCGATAACCGTTTGTATCGTCTCCGGCAAAGATACCACAGTAACCGGAATATTTTCCGGTCAGGGTATTCACAGCGTTACGTAGGGCAATGGCATCCAGTTCACCGACGAAGAGAAGCACGTGGTGTACTTCTTCCGGGGAGGGGAGTGCGTTCATCTGTACCTTCAGAAGTTCTGCCTGTAAAGCATTGGCGCGTTCTTTTTGCAGCCGTGCATCCTCTTTTGCGCGAGCAACAGCACCTGCTACTTCCGGCTGTTTCGCTGAGAGCAGAGAAGAAATTGCCCAGATGGAATCCTGTTTTTCGGTATAATCCGCCAGAGCACGGTCTCCGCAGAGAATATTGATGCGGACACCGCCTCTGTGGCTCTGCACATTTACAACTTTGATGAGACCGATCTGTCCGGTGGTATCTACATGCGGAGCACAGCAGGCACACAGATCCACGCCGGGGATCTCGACGATACGTACATTTTCCGTGAGAGCCAGCTTGCTACGGTAATTTAAGCTCGCCAGTTCTTCGGCGGTGGGCCAGCTGATGTTGACCGGAAGATTTTTCCAGACATAAGTGTTAGCCTCTTGCTCGATGAGACGCAGCTGCTCCAGAGAGACTTCTCCGTTCATATCCAGTGTCACTTCTCTGTCGCTTAAATGGAAGCCTACGTTTTCCAGTCCGAAATGGGAGTGCAGTAAGCCGGAGATCATATGCTCTCCGGAGTGCTGCTGCATGAAATCAAACCGGCGGTTCCAGTCCACATGACCGGTGATCCGGGTGCCGACGGGAAACTCACAGGCCGTTTTATGATACAGGATGCCCTGTTTGATGCTGACATCCAGTACTTCCTGACCGTTTAAGGTGCCTTTGTCGGCGGACTGACCACCTTCTTCCGGGAAAAAAGCGGAAGCGTCCAGAACGATCCTGTAATATCCCTCTTCCTTGTCGGGAACACATTCCATCACCACAGCGGTAAAATCCGTCTGGTGCACATTTTCATAATAGAGTTTGCGGGTTCCCAGGGAGTTCATTTGAGCATTTTCGATACGATCCATAGATGCCTGTCCAATCTGCTGTAGGAAAACAGCGTTTTGTGATAATTGAAAAATAGAAAACACATATCTATTCTATATCAGACCCGGTGGAAAAAGCAATGGAAAATGTAAGCTTTTACACAGCTTTGTCAGATTCTCCAAGGAGTATCGGGATTGCGGAGAGGTTTTTTGTAGGTTTTTATGCAGACAGGGTCTATTGCGACGCATTTTTTTTTATGATATAATAAATCGATTATGCAGATACCAGATTTAAACGGCAGAGGCCGACCGTGCTTGCACGGGGAGGCAGGTGCCGATTTAAATCGCCAAAACATGAGGATGCAGCGATTTGCGGAAGCAAATCCGCGGAATCCGAATGTTTTCAGAAGTGCGGGAGCTGCGAAGCAGCGGAGCAATTCGTGGGTATCGTAGACAATGCAGATACCCAGCGGAGCAATTCGCAGGTATTGTAGGAGACTGAGAGAAATACAAACGTCGCAAAAAGCGGCAGAATGTGAGGAAAGAATGAAGGCATTTTTGATTTTGGAAGATGGAACGGTGTTCGAAGGAACGCACATCGGTGCAGACAAAGAGATCATCAGTGAAATCGTATTTAACACATCCATGGCCGGATATCTGGAGGTCCTGACGGATCCGTCCTATGCAGGACAGGCTGTATGCATGACTTACCCCCTGATCGGTAACTATGGCATATGCAGGGATGACTGCGAGTCGGAGAGACCCTGGCCGGATGGATTCATCGTCAGAGAGCTTTCACGTATTCCCAGCAACTTCCGCTGTGACTGCACAATACAGGAATACTTAGAGGAGAACGGTGTGCCCGGTATCGCCGGTATCGATACCCGTGCGCTGACCAAGATCCTGCGTGAGAAGGGTACCATGAACGGCATGATCACCACCAACGAAGCCTATGACCTGAACGAAGTACTTCCGAAGCTGAAAGAGTATACCACAGGCAAGGTCGTGGAAAAGGTGACCTGCAGGGAAAAATATGTGGTAGCGCCCACCACGGAGCTGGCACAGAACGGACCTCTTTCCGGTGCAGCGCGTTTTGATAAAGATGCTTATGAAAGGGGCGTCAGAGAGCCCAAGCCCGCACTGGTAACAGAGCTGTCCGGACAGGGACTGAAGGTAGCTCTGTTAGACCTGGGAGCCAAGAGAAATATCGCCAGATCCCTGGCAGAGAGAGGCTGTGAGGTGACCGTATACCCCGCTGGAACTCCCGCACAGGAGATCATTGATGATAATCCTGACGGTATCATGTTAAGTAACGGACCGGGAGACCCCAAGGAGTGTACCGGTGTGATCGCCGAGATCAAAAAGTTATACGATACCGAGATCCCTATTTTCGCAATCTGTCTGGGACATCAGCTGATGGCTCTGGCTACCGGCGCAGATACCCATAAAATGAAATACGGACACAGAGGAGGCAACCATCCGGTAAAGGATCTGATGACCGGAAGAGTATATATTTCCTCTCAGAACCACGGCTATGTGGTAGATACCGATAAACTGGATCCGTCCGTAGCGGTTCCCGCATTCATCAATGTCAACGACGGTACCAACGAGGGTCTGTCCTACACCGGCAAGAATATTTTTACCGTACAGTTCCATCCGGAAGCATGTCCGGGACCCCAGGACTCCGGTTACCTGTTTGACCGGTTCATTCATATGATGAGAGGAGAGAACTAAGATGCCCAAGAATCCTAATGTAAAACGAGTAATGGTAATCGGCTCCGGTCCTATTGTCATCGGACAGGCAGCGGAATTCGACTATGCAGGTACCCAGGCCTGCCGTTCCCTGAAGGAAGAGGGAGTAGAGGTAATCCTGGTGAACTCCAATCCTGCGACCATCATGACCGATAAAGATATCGCAGATAAGGTATATATTGAGCCCCTGAATGTAAAGGTTCTGGAGCAGATCATTGAAAAGGAAAAACCCGACAGCATTCTTCCCACCCTGGGAGGACAGGCTGGTCTGAACCTTGGCATGGAGCTGGAGGAGTCCGGTTTCCTGGCAGCTCACAATGTAAAGCTGTTAGGTACTACCGCGGCTACCATCCGTAATGCGGAAGGCCGTCAGGAGTTCAAGGATCTGATGGAGCGTATCGGCGAACCCTGTGCAGCATCCAAGGTCGTTGAGAACGTGGAAGACGGTGTGGAATTCACCAACACCATCGGCTATCCTGTTGTACTGCGTCCTGCTTATACCCTGGGCGGTTCCGGCGGCGGTATCGCACACAATCAGGTAGAGCTGGAAGAGATCCTGGAGAACGGTTTACGTCTGTCCCGTGTAGGACAGGTACTGGTAGAGCGTTGTATCGCTGGCTGGAAAGAGATCGAGTACGAAGTAATGCGTGACAGCGCAGGCAACTGCATCACCGTATGTAACATGGAGAACATCGATCCCGTCGGCGTGCATACCGGAGACAGTATCGTAGTAGCGCCTTCCCAGACCCTGAGCGACAAGGAGTACCAGATGTTACGTACTTCCGCTCTGAAGATCATCAACGAACTGCAGATCACCGGTGGATGTAACGTACAGTTTGCACTGCATCCCACCAGCTTTGAATATTGTGTTATCGAGGTGAATCCTCGTGTCAGCCGTTCTTCCGCACTGGCAAGTAAGGCGACCGGTTACCCCATTGCGAAGGTAGCAGCGAAGATCGCACTGGGCTTTACTCTGGATGAGATCAAAAATGCCATTACCCACAAGACCTATGCCAGCTTCGAGCCGACACTGGATTACTGTGTAGTAAAGATCCCCAGACTGCCTTTCGATAAATTTATCACTGCAAAACGTACTCTGACCACACAGATGAAGGCAACCGGTGAGGTTATGAGTATCTGCAATAACTTCGAGGGAGCACTGATGAAGGCCATCCGTTCCCTGGAGCAGCATGTGGACTGCCTGCGCAGCTATGATTTCAGCACTTTGTCTGTGGAGGAACTGTTAGAGCGTCTGAAGATCGTGGATGACCAGAGAATCTATGTGATCGCTGAAGCAATCCGTAAGGGTATCAGTTATGAACAGATCCACGACATTACAAAAATCGACCTGTGGTTCATTGACAAGATCGCCATTCTGACCGAGATGGAGCATGCACTGGAGACACAGCCCCTGACAGTGGATCTGCTGAAGGAAGCCAAGAGAATCGAGTTCCCGGATAACGTCATCGCAAGACTGACCGGCAAGACCGAGGAAGAGATCAAGAAGATGCGTTATGACAACGGCATTAAGGCTGTTTACAAGATGGTAGACACCTGTGCCGCAGAGTTCGCAGCTTCCACTCCTTATTATTACTCCGTATTCGGCGGCGAGTGCGAAGCCAAGGAGACCACCGGACGCAAGAAAGTCCTGGTACTGGGTTCCGGTCCTATCCGTATCGGACAGGGTATCGAGTTCGACTATTGTTCCGTACATGCTACCTGGGCATTTTCCAAGGCAGGCTATGAGACCATTATCATCAACAACAACCCGGAGACTGTAAGTACCGACTTCGATATTGCGGACAAGCTGTATTTCGAGCCTTTGACTCCGGAAGATGTGGAATCTATCGTAAATATTGAGCATCCCGATGGTGCTGTGGTACAGTTCGGCGGACAGACCGCTATCAAGCTGACCGAGAGCCTGATGAAGATGGGCGTGCCTATCTTAGGCACCAAGGCGGAGGATGTAGATGCCGCTGAGGATAGAGAACTGTTCGACAAGATTCTGGAAGAGACCGAGATCCCCCGTGCAGCCGGCGGTACCGTATACACCGCAGAGGAAGCTAAGGCGGTGGCCAACAGACTGGGCTATCCCGTACTGGTACGTCCTTCCTATGTATTGGGCGGACAGGGCATGCAGATCGCTATCTCCGATGAAGAGATCGAAGAATTCATGGAGATCATCAATCGTATCGCACAGGATCACCCGATCCTGGTAGATAAGTATTTACAGGGTAAGGAGATCGAGGTCGATGCTGTATGCGATGGTATCGATATCCTGATCCCCGGTATCATGGAGCATATCGAAAGGACCGGTATCCACTCCGGAGACAGTATCTCCGTATACCCGGCTCCGACCATTGATAAAGTAGTAAAAGAGAAGATCGCAGAGTACACCAGAAGACTGGCAAAGGCACTGCATGTCAAGGGACTGATCAATATCCAGTTCATTGCCATCGGTGAGGAAGTATATGTCATTGAGGTTAACCCCCGCTCTTCCCGTACCGTACCTTATATCAGTAAGGTAACCGGCATTCCTATCGTGGATCTGGCTACCGAAGTGATCATCGGCAAGACCATCCGTGAGCTTGGCTACGAGCCCGGTTTACAGCCTGAGGCAGAGTATTTTGCCATCAAGATGCCTGTGTTCTCCTTCGAGAAGATCCGTGGTGCCGAGATCAGCTTAGGACCGGAGATGAAGTCTACCGGTGAGTGTCTGGGTATCGCCAAGACCTTCAATGAGGCTCTGTACAAGGCATTCCTGGGAGCAGGTGTGGAACTGCCAAAGTACAAGAACATGATCATCACCGTAAAGGATGCGGATAAGGGTGAAGCCATTGAAGTCGGAAGACGCTTCGAAAAGCTGGGATACACCATTTATGCTACCAGAAGTACCGCAGCTGCTCTGAATGAAGCAGGTGTGAAGGCGAGAAAGGTCAACAAGATCTCTCAGGAATCCCCGACCGTGATGGATTTGATCCTGGGACACAAGATCGACCTTGTCATCGATACCCCTACCCAGGGCCGCGACAAGACCAGAGACGGTTTCCTGATCCGCCGTACCGCTATCGAGACCGGTATCTACTGCATCACCGCAATGGACACCGCCAATGCTCTCGTGACCAGCATGGAGCATATGAACGATTGTAAGGAACTGACACTGGTGGATATTGCACAGCTGTAAAAATATAAAAAATGGAATTGAGCAGGAGGGAATATTTAATAAATTTTCTCTCCTGCTTGATTTATGTCAAAAAGAGAAGAACGCTGACTGCAAAAGTGCAAATCCGAAAATAAAATCCGTAAGTGCGGCATATAATAGGCGTATGGTAAATATTGTATGATCGCAAGCCTGTATCCCGCAGGCGGATTGGAGTCTCATGTTAGAAGAACATTATCCTTTTGTCGCACAGCCCCTGCCCTACGAATATGATGCCCTGCTTCCGGTACTGGATGAGGAGACACTGCATTTTCACCATGATAAGCATTATCAGACCTATGTGGACAAGCTGAATGCAATTCTCGCGGATTATCCTCAGTTACAGCAAATGACCTTGACGGAACTGCTCACTTCGGAGGATAATAAACTTGCATCCTTGCAGGAGGAAGCCCGGGAAAGCATTCACAATAACGGAGGCGGCGTATACAACCATCAGCTGTATTTTGACAGCATGCGAAGCCCTGTGGGGCAGGAACCCTGCGGAACATTGGAAGAGGCACTGATCCGTGATTTCGGATCGGTGAGACAATGGAAAGAGCAGATGTCGCAGAGTGCCATAGGAGTATTCGGTTCCGGATGGGCGTGGCTTGTAAGTGATCAGGACGGTACCCTTATGATCCTGACCACAGCGAACCAGGATGTGCCGGATCTGAGATTATATACACCGATATTGCTGATAGATGTGTGGGAACATGCCTATTATTTACAGTACCGGAACCGCAGACCGGATTATGTGCAAGGGTGGCATAAGCTGATCCACTGGAAAAAGGCGGAGAGACGTTATGAACAGGTCCTCTGCAGACTGGAAAGAGGAAATGAAAATGGAGAACAGACCGATCATAAAAAAAGAACAGGTAGAGACCGTCTACGACAGCAGATTTATCAAGGTATTTGATCTGCAATATGAGCCGGGAAAACATTATTTTGATGCCACCAGAAGAAGCGTTGAGAATCTGGCGGCAGTAAAGAATGACGAAGAATTTAAACAGATGCTGCCGGATGCGGTGAGCTGTGTCGTGATCCTGAACGTTAAGGATCAGGAACCGAGACTTTGCCTGAGCCGTGAGTATCGTTACCCGGCGGGACAATTCCTGTTAAGCGTTCCGGCAGGACTGCTAGATCCGGAGGATGCGGCACAGGAAAATCCCGTATCCCATGCAGCCATCCGGGAATTGCGGGAAGAGACCGGCATTACACTGGAAGAAAGTGACAGCATCCGTCTGGTGAATCCCCTGGTATTCAGTACCCCGGGCATGACGGACGAGAGCAATGCACTGGTGCAGATCACGCTGAACCGTGAGGAGATGCCGAAGGTAAGCCAGGAAGGTGCCGTAGGTACGGAATGCTTTGACGGCTTTTTATTGTTGACCAGAGAAGAAGCACAGAAAATCCTAAAAGACGGCGTGGATGATCAGGGACTTTTTTATCCCTTATATACCTGGGCGGCTCTGATGTGCTTCGTGACGGGAATGTGGGAATAATTTTGCAGTTGCCACTCGCTCAATTGCGTTTCCGATTGCTCAATTGTATAATGATATCATTATCAAGTATAATTAAGGAGCAAAGACATCATGCAGAAAGAGCACTTTGGTATCTTGCTTACGACTTTAAAAAAGAAAAATGGGATCAGCCAGAAGGAAATGGCGGAGCGGCTGTCGGTCTCTACTTCGGCGGTAAGCAAATGGGAACA
>ERZ1504260.496-NODE-496-length-10426-cov-4.118696_pt1 | contig 10426 bp, 9 predicted proteins | sample MGYA00571879_ERZ1504260 | MGnify/ENA primary metagenome ERZ1504260 (study PRJEB39906, sample SAMEA3182110) | gut metagenome | biome: human; feature: gut; material: Stool; isolation source: human stools | place: Canada | collected 2013-04-23 ... | reverse complement strand
CCGACCATATCCGCAAACAGCGGCAGCGTGGTAATAGCCACACACAACAGGGTCAGACCGCAGACAAAAGCGGTGATCTTCAAGCCGGAGTTTATCAGCTTTTCCTTGCTGAACGGTTCCAGCAGGACTTTGATGTTGTAATACAGAGAAAAGGATACATTGGAAAGGTAGGCACACAGAAAAATCAGCATAGCCCAGCCGATGTTCGTCAGGTTGTGCAAAATGGTTTCGAGCATAATTTTTACCTCCAATTTTTAATTTAGGTGAGTTAGGTGAGTAATCGGGCGTTTTTCCTATAAACTCCCTCTTATACACGCATACTAAGAAAAAGTTATAGGGATTTTGACCCGATTACTCACCTTTTTCACCTTACTTTCGGGTCATGCAGGCTTGTGAAAGCCCTCCAAGTCCTCGATACGGTGGTTGATGACCTTGATCTGTTCTTCAACCACAGGTACACGCCTTGCAAAATTGTTGTGTTCCCGCACTTCACGGGTCAGTTCGTTCAACTTGGTTTCGATGACCGCCTGCTGCTTGTCCAGTTTTGCGTCAACCTTACTGGCAGACTTGCCGGATGAGTAGATAATACCAAGCAGGCTCAGACCACCCGTGATAATAGCGACCAGAATTGCGTCACTCATGTCCTGCCCCCTTTTTTTACTTGCCGGTGTATTCTTCCCAGCCAGCGGGATAAGCGTCCGGGGAATACACATTTCCGTCAATCAGACTGCGGTACAGCTTGTCGTTGTAACTTACAATGTCGCCCTTATTGTAAGCGTCATGAGCGCCGGTGGGCTGAGTCCACACGGGATAGCCGGAAGGGGTCAGGCCAATCGGCGTGTAGAGAGCGGGAAGTGTGTCAGGCTTCCAATCTGCTTGAGAAGTGTGCGCCTGTACTACCTTGTAGAGCTGCGGGTCGCCTACACCGTTCACGCCGTAGGTGAAATAATCACCAACAGCATAGGCATGATCGACCTGATAGGGGTCGTAGATGGTTGCAATCATCATCGCAGAGTCTTCGTCAAGGCTTTTGGCGAACATCTGAACAGCCTTACGGAACTGCTCAGAATTACGAAGGTCGTTCGGGTCAGTCAGCAGAGCGGTCAGACTGGAAGCGTAAACGCCATCGTCCACTTCTTCGACCGAAACCGTTTCAGCACCGTCCAGTTCGGGGTGTCCGTTGACATGGTACACGGTGCCGTTCAAGGCAATACCCTGTGCATTGTCCTCGACCGTCAGGCCGTAGCAGCCGTTTTCCTGCATACATACCCAAGTTAGATTGCTTACAATGCCGAGAACTGCGTCCTTCTTGATGATTTTATACATGGCTTTTCCAACCTTTCTCGTCCGGGTAGAACCCGTACAATGATTTGAAATACTGATTAGTGCGCTGTCGCACCTTGAAGCTGTGACCTCGCTTCATGTGACCGTTGTAGGAGTCTACGGAACACCGAATATCAGCCAAGGTCATTTCGCCCCGGTCGAGCTTTCCTCGGAAAGCCCTGAGCTTGTGTCGAACGATTTTTGTTGAGTCCCTGTTCATCTTCCGAACAACCTTGCCGGTCGGTGTGATGATGAACCTCGTTTTCAACCAGCGGTAATAATCTCTCAGGAGAATGACCCGTGTCTTCTTCAAATTCAATTCCAGACCGCACTTCTCGCAGATGATCTTTAACCCGTCCATACAGAGATACAGGTCATCAATGTCAGGGCTGATTGCCACGCCATCGTCCATGTATCGCTCATAGGCTTTGATACGGCAGACCTCTTTGAAGTAGTGGTCGATCATATTGGGAAGCATAAGGGCGTTCGTCTGAGATACCTGACTGCCAAGACCCAAGCCAACAGAACCGAAGTCCGTAATAAAGCTGTTCGCAAGCTCCCTGATTTTCGGGTCATGAAGTCTGCGGTCGGCTTCACGGAACAGCGGCTCATGTGGAGCTGAGTCAAAGAAGCTGTGAAAATCGTAAAGCAGAACCCCTCCTTCCAGACCGTACTTCCTGTAATGCCGTTGGAGGTAACAGGTCATGCGGCGCAGGGCGAAGTCCATACCTCGGTGCTTCAAACTGGCTGAGTTGTCATAGATGAAACAGGCCGAATAGATGGGAACCAAGCAGTAGTCACACAGACACTTTTGAACCGCTCGTTCCGTGATGTGGACTGATCGGATATACCGCTTCTTCCCTCGCTCCATGATGGTGAAAGCGTGAAAACCACGGTGCTTGAAGGTTCCGTTTTGAAGTTCCCGATGGGTCTTTGCGATGATCGGAATGATATTGCCGATATACCGCTGAGTTGAGTTTTTCCAGTAGACACCCTTACAGCATTTCTTCCCGGAAAGGTAAAGGTGTCTGAACGAAAAGACTTCATCGAAATCACCACATTCTTTGCTTCGCCGCAGACGAGCTTCGTCCCGCTTGGCTTTCCTGCGCTGATAACGGGCTTCTCTCCGTTCTTCACTTGTCATAGAAGGTTCCCCTCCGTACAGTCTTATTGTCGGGTACGGGTTCTAACTGCGTGTAGTACCAGCCATGAAATGAGTTACCGTACAATCGCTCACCATGCAAGAAGCGTCCGGCTGACTACATCGGACGGGGTGTTTTGGCTTGGTAGCCGGGAACAAGCCCTCCCTCTGCAAAAGGTACTGATTTCGCCCAAAGGGGTTACTACGACTGACCTATGCGAAGTTGCAGAGTCCGAAGGACACGCCATTGGAGTTGCTGGCGTTGTTATTGTTGGCGTTGCCGTTGTTGTTCACATTACAGAAGTTGTTGGTGTTGCCGGAATTAGGAGAACGCTCCCACCAGTTGTTCGCAGAAACGGTAACAATTACAGGGCTTGACCCAATGAAAAACTTACATAGGGAGGTCTTTATACCTCTCGTGGTCAGCTTTCCGAACCTTGGAGATAAGCTGTGCTTCGTCCGTGATGTACTCTCCAAATTCCTTCATGGCGTGGTCAATCCACGGACATTTTTCAGGGTTTTGGAGAATAGCGTCATAGAGCAAAGTCAGCTTCGGGCTGAGATTTTGAAGGGCGATGTTGGCGTTAATCAGGTGATCTCGCCGCATTTGCGCTTCATGCTGATTGTGCGGGTAGATGTTGTTCGCCGCTCGGACTTCCTCGTGAACCGTGGAAGCCAGCTCAAAGATACGGTTTGTCAGCAGAGGTGCGTATCTTTTAGGAGCCTTGATACAGACGGAGAAAGCGTGAAGCTCTAACCGTCTGGCGGTTTCAATGAACTGCATGGAGCTTTCGCCACGCATAGCTTTGATGACTGACACGCCAACATTCCTTTCTTACACCGCCCCTGACGGGGCGGGATTGGTGTTGATGAAACCGGGGATTAAACGCAGAAGCCGAAGGACACGCCAAAGGAGTAGCTGGCGTCGTAACTGCCGGCGGAGCCGTCGTAGCCCACAAGACAGAAGTTGTTGGCGGTGCCGGAACTAGGAGAACGCTCCCACCAGGAGCTCGCAGAACCATTGACCTTCTTAATGGTGCTGTTGCCAGCGGTGTAATACTCGTATTGCTTACCCTCACCAGCGTAAGAATACTGAGTAGCACCAAAGACTTCGATTTCGGACAGAAGGAACAGCTTGTCGGAAGTGGTTTCCAGACCAGAACTGTTATTGCCTACGCTGGTCACTTTGTTGACGAACTTCAACACGCTTTTCAGGTCAGAGGAAAGCTGGCTCAGCAGTGTTGCCATTGTGGAGGTACGCATAGTGGAACCACGCCAGCCGTTCACATTGGTATTGGAGCCGTTCATAGAGTAGGTGGTTTTCAGGCAGTCAACCAACTGGAAGGTAATACCCGCCTTGGTACGGCTACCGTCTGCGGTGGTCAGAATGTCGTGGTCAAATCCGATAATCTGCGCCGCATAGGTCACGCCGTTAACGGTAATGTTCTTCTTGTCACCAACCTTCCAGTAGTTCGGAGCCTGACCGAACTTGGAAACAGCGGCGATGTTGTCCCAAGAGGTAGCTTCCAGCGTAGCACCGACCACAAAGGGATAGACATACACGATACCGATGACTTCCAGCGTGTAAACCTTGGTTTTCTGAGAACCGTTGTAAGTAAACACGATAGTCCAGTCACCCAGCTCGGTCGGGTACAGAGTGGCATAGCCGGTCGAAGCAACCTTACCTGTCAGAGTTTTTTCGCCCCTGCTCATGGTGACGGTCGAGCCTATATCAGCGATGACACGCACCTCGGCGGGAGAACCCTTCTGGCTCAGGGCATACAGAGCGTCATTCACCGTGGGGTCGCTGCCGCTCAGTTCCAGTGCCGACTTGGTGGTGTCGGACAGCATATTTGCCTTGGTCAATGCAGTGCCGACCACATCACAGCCTGCGGCGTTCAGACCAATGTCGAGGGTGGCGGTTCCGGCGAGAAGCTGTGTGCGCCATTCCTCGAAGGTTGCAGGCATATCGGTAGGAGCCTTGATAGAACGGGACTTACCGTTGCCCTTGATGACAGTATCTTTCATGAAATTTCCTCCTTACTCTCCGCAGTTATACAGACCAACATAGGCGAAAGCGTCCACCGTGCGGTCGATCTTGGAATACAGCTCGGTTTCTACCTCGGTCAGTGTTGTGTCGATGACATACAGGAGATATTCAATGTTGTTTGCCGTGGAAAAAGTGAGATTGTCCAGACTGCTCGGAACCAGCGGTGCGTCCGGGGGAAGCGTGAGCTGCTTTCGGAGAACCGTCAGGTTGTTCAAGTAGGCTTTCACGAGAGATTGGGTGGGCGTATCACCCATCGCCCAATTCGTCTTTGCCGCAACCACCACTGAGGAAGGGTCATACGGAACTTGATAGATCGGGTCATCAGCGACTCCTTTCTCCGCTCGGTATGCCGCCAACTGTCCGGGGAGAGAAGTCATGCGGTTGGCGATATAGGCTACCGCCTGCCCTACACGGTTCATGTCCCCGTAATTGTAAGCACCCTTCATACCAGCCATGTACTCGGTCTTTTCCTCAGCGGAAAGGCTCGAAAGCCCTTCCGTGAGGATTTTGTTTTTCAGGGTAAAAACCCTGTCTACATCGGCCTGTGTGCGGTCGTAGACGAGATTATCAATAATACTCATATCAGACCTTTCACCTTCAACTTTCCGCTCAGAGAGCCGTTAAATGTGATCTCGTCCACCAAGATCAATGCGTCCATTTCATCGGTGTAGAGCGTCTGCAAGCCAATCACATCGCCCACTTCCAACTCAGGATTGCCACGGTATTTTGTCTGATAGGTGTTCTGCATTTGCAGATACTTTTTCACCTGATCGGCAAGAGCGGCGCACATCGTATCGTTGGTGATAAGGGGGTTTTCCTCCTTGTCGATTTCTCCATCGAGAGCTACGGGATAGGAAACGACCACCGAGTTCTCAGACAGAGTTTTACCGGTAACAACTACGGTTTTAGTGCCGGAGGATAACACCAAATCCGCAGCTCTGGCGTAAATGTTGGAGGATACCAACGAGCCGCCAGAAACAGAGATAGAAACATCTTGTGCAAGACCAGAGAACTCGACATGAAGCTGAGTTTCGGTGGTCGTTCCCTCGAAAAGTTTGGTGGTATCGTTTGCCGCCGTGTACGCATACTTGGCGACAGATACCGCTTTAAGCTGGTCGATCTTTGCGATGGATTGGGAGTCCTTATCAATCGAGTCAAAGTCCAGTGTGAAGTCCGTTTCACGATAGTAGAGCTTGCCCACCCGCATACGGCGGTACGGCAGGCCACCGTCCATCGTCACCTCAATTTTGGTGCAGTCAATCGCCGCTTCGCTGTTGACAAACACCTCCGCAGAAGTAATACCCTTCACAGTCTGCGTGTCCAGCAGCTTCGTCCCGGCATAATACTTCACCTGAATAGAGGTGGGGTACTCGTCCAAGGGGGTATCAAAGCGGAGAGCTAACACGGGAAGGTCGTGAGAAACATCAAAGGTCTTGGTGAAGGTCGGCTTCGTGGTATAAGTGCCATCTGCCGCAGTCATCGCTTCACTGATAAACCCTCGGCCGGAGGGGTCGGTGTCTTCAACAATGACCTGATCTCCACCGTCCAGTGTCCAGCGGTTCAGTTCCAACGCCGCATAGGTGTTACCGACCTTATTGCCACGGTCAACAGTGTCCCACTCGCTGTACCACAGATGACCGTTATCCGCCCATACGCCGCTGTAAATACCAACCACAGTCACGCCAAAAGGCTTGATGTGAATGATATTGTCATCGTCTGTAAACAGGCGGCAGCGGCAGGCGTGAGCGATCAGTTGCAGACAGTTCATGTGCGAGTCAATGGGGAGCGCCGCCGTAGTGAACATCTGCTTCAAGGTTGGGTCAATCACCCAAGGGTGCGTACCTTGCGCTGTCAGCGTCAGGTCTGCGTCCAAAAGCACTTCCTCAGCCATGTCATAGAAGTTTTTGGAACCGAGCTTACTCTTGTAAAAGGTTCCGGTCATACTTCCAACCAGACCTGTCCCCGTAAAGGTGGCCTGATTTTTGGCAGCTTTCGGTTTGCTGTTCAGCACATACTTGTCCGCTTTCAGCCACTCGACCTTGCCCGTGGGAAGCATATAACCGTATCGGAGAGAAATCGGTGACTTCTTATCCAGATAGGCATAAATGCCTTTCGGGTTATCCGGGTCATAATTGTGTTCGTAGTCCAAAAGAACGAACTGCATGGTTTCCTGCGGCAGTCTGCGGGAGAGCGGGTCTACATCGTGAGACTCCTTGATGGAAACAATGTCATCATTTCCAAATTTCTTCTGCACACCGTAGAGAACCTGTTGCAACCGAGGTCGGCGGTACGGAAGGGTGTTCCCCATTGTCAACACGATCTTGTCACAAGAAGCGACCTTCGTGTTGATGACCAACTCTGTTCCCTCTACGGGAAGGGTCAGACTTTCCAGCACCGTCCCATTCAGGTAGAAATCAACCGTCACGGTGTCAGGCCATTCCTGATAGCGAGTGTCAAAAGTCAGGGTGATACCGGGGAAGGTATGAGGATTGCTGAAAGCACGAGTCAGCACCGCAGGGGTGGTAAACTTGCCCTCAGCATTACTCATGTGGCTTGAAACAAAACCGTCATACATCGTCCCGGAAGAAGGAACGATGACCGTATTCCCGTCCAGCGCCCACCGGTTCAGCTCCAACGCCGCATAGGACTCCTGATAATCATATCCGTAGTCCAGCGTGTCGAACTCAGAATAGCTCTGCGCCCCGTTGCTGACCCAATTACCGTCTGTTGCCGCCGCTGTGTCCACCTGAGAGAAGGTGATCTCCACAAAGGACTGCTCACGGAGCAAAGATTTCATCGACAGCTTGTAAGCGTTGCTTACCTGTTTCACGGCTACACCTCCTTAGAACGGTTCGCCGCAGTCAATGATGTTGACTTTGCAGTTGATGTAGTCCGCAGGAAGCCCCGTGTTCGGGTCAAGATGGTACGGGGTCGCCGTGCGGTCGCCGGGGTACATCTTTCGGGTTGTCCAGCGGTTGTTCACCATGTCGGGATAAGTGACCGTCACAAAGAAGTTCTTATCAAAAATCTGCAACATGGCAGACCACTGTTCCGCTGTCAAGTAGCCCCAAAAGAGATTGTTGAGTTTCTGTTGATCTCTGCCGACCTTCTGGCCTACCACAACGCCGTTGGCATTTCTGGCAGAGTCTACGATAGTGGCAGACAGCAGCTCTAAGCCCCTGCGGGGCTGAGGAAACTTTGTGCCATTGATTGTAATGAAACTTTGCATTTCCTCAGCCCTCCTTAGTAGGCATTACTGAAAGCGCCGGTATTCACACGAACACCTCTGGCTCGGTTATAACGGTCATAAGACTCACCGATCTGATTGTCACCAATATTCACGGAGAAGTCCTTTTCCTCAACGACATTCAGCAGAGCGTAAATGGCAGCGATCACGCCATCGTTGGCAACGGACACGCCTGCGGAAATACCCTCAACGATCTGGTCATTGTTGGCAACCGCCGTTCTGCGCCCCATCGCACCGACCATTTCCGCACCCGCTTCACGGGCGATAAAGAGCTGTCCTTCGTTCGGGAAACCGCCGTCTTCAAAGAACGGAATATGCGGAATATCCACCAATCGAATATCAAACGCAGGAATAAGCGTGATACCCATGACAGACAGGCCGTTGAACTGGATGTGGAACATATCATTGATTGCGTCAATGACACCGTTCACAAGTCCAATGATGGAGTTTGCCATCTGTCGCACAAAGCGAGTAATGGGGTTATCGTCCAGCGTCCATGCCGCATACGACAGGGACAGACCCGCCGCCAGTACCGCAAGGCCAAGGCCAACACCCGCACCGCTCAGGCACAGCAGGACACCGAGAACGATCAATGCGCCGCTGAGAATACCCGTGATGACCGATACGACTTTCTTAATGGAATTAACCACAAAATCCCAATTCAGGGTAGCAACAGCGCCAAGGCTCAATGCGCCAGCCGCCATCAGGCCAAGACCGAGAGGAAGGGCGACTCCGCTCAGAGCAAGGATAGCGCCGACCGCCAAGAGAGCGCCGCCGACAACGGTGGTAATCATGCTGATTTTCTGCTGAACATTGTCGGAGAGGTCATTCCAGTTCGGCATAATAGCCGTACCCATTGTGACCGCACCCGCCGCCAGCAGAGCCAGACCCAACGGAACATTCGCCCCGGAGAACGCCAGTGCCGCACCGATAGCGAGGAACGCCACAGATACGACCGTGGTGATAATGGCAATCACATTCTGGATTTCATCGCTCAGGCCATTCCAGTTGAGAGCCATTACGGAAACCAGAGAAGTAGCACCAATCGCCATCAGCGCAATACCGAGGGGCATACACCCGGAGAAAGCGAGGATAGCGCCGAGTGCCAAGGTTGCTCCACTGACCAGCAATCCGACTCTGGACAAGGGAGAAGCCAGAGCGTCCGGGATACTGTTCCAGTTCAGAGCTGCGGCAGATACAAGCGTGACAGCACCAACAGCCATCAGCGCAATACCCAGCCCGGTTGCGACCCCGGTAAAGGCCAACATAGCGCCTACCGCCAGAGAAGCACCCGCCAAAACTCCCGTTAAGGTGGTCAAAGCGTCAGTGAGGTGCCGGTCGCTGTTATGCCAGTTGATAACAGCGGCAGATACAAGGCTTGCCCCGCCCAAGGCCATCAAAGCGATACCAAGAGGAAGGTTCGCCCCGGAGAACGCCATAATTGCGCCAAGCGCCAGCAGGAAGCCGCCGACAACACCTGTAATGAGAGCCAGCGTACTTGCCAGTTCGCTACTCATAGCAGTCCAATTCAGCCCAACGGTAGCCGCAAGGCCGACCGCACCCGCCGCCATCAGGCCGACACCCAGCGGAATATTCACGCCAGTTACGACCAGAATTGCACCTACCGCCAGCATAAAGCCGGAAACAATCGTGGTGATCTCTGCGAGAGTGTCCTCAATCATCTTCTTGATTTCACCAATGCGGGTCTGCACAGCGTCACCAAGGAAATCGTAGGTAGGCAAATCGAAATCAAATCCGCCTGCGCCACCAGCACCCGCCCCGGAACCGCTTCCCGTGTTGGGGGCAAAGACATTCAGCTCGTCAAAGCCTGCGGTGTACTGTTTCAGCTTCTTGGCAGCACCGGCAGCGTCATCGAGATTATCAGCCAAAGACCCAGCGCCGACAGCAGCGCTATTCACTCCTGAATAGTCCACCTCCGTCAACTTGAAACCCGCAAGGTTGGCAAGGGCATTGGCGATTTCTCGAATGACCTGAACAACAGCGATTGCATAGGGAAGAATTGCGTTCAGTGCGGGAATGAAGATGTTACCGATCGCTCGTGCGGCCTGTGTAAGCTGTGCCTGCAAGATACGAAGCTGGTTTGCAGGAGCTTCCAGCGTTCTCGCCATATCACCCTGAGCGGTTGTCACCTGAGTCATAATGGCGTAGTATCTCAGCTCGGCCTTTTCTGCCTGCGTCATGTTGGCAACGCTTTCCTTGATACCAAGGTTCAAAGCGGTCTGCTCCAACCGTGCCTGCGACAAATCGTAGCCCAAGCGCCGCAGAGGTTCCAACTCACCGGAAATACCGGACTGTAACTTCTGCATAGCGTCTTCAATGGAAATATTGAAGAAGGAAGAAATATCGTAGCCGAGCTGTGTCAGGTTTTGGCTCATGAGCTGCGCTCGTTCAGCCGTGTCACCGAAGCCGGTCAACAGCGTGTTAAAAACGCCCTGATTGCGGAGCCACTGTGCCGGGTCAATACCCATGACATCGGATACCTTTTCAGCATAGTTTTGAGCTTCGGCGGCATACTGCCCCAAGGCAACCGTGAACAGGTTCAAGTCTTCTTGGTATTTGTTGGACTCCGTAACCGCCTGTGCGATGAAATGACCGATTTTGCGGAAAGTGCTTGCAACAGCGGCGACATTCAACGCTTTCAATC
>ERZ1504260.483-NODE-483-length-10608-cov-4.411921_pt1 | contig 10608 bp, 10 predicted proteins | sample MGYA00571879_ERZ1504260 | MGnify/ENA primary metagenome ERZ1504260 (study PRJEB39906, sample SAMEA3182110) | gut metagenome | biome: human; feature: gut; material: Stool; isolation source: human stools | place: Canada | collected 2013-04-23 ... | reverse complement strand
CTCTATAACTATGCTATCCTTTACTTGATAATTATAAATAGTTGTTCTAACACGTTTATTTGTAATAAATAATAAAGTTACTTTAAACGCTACATATGCAAATAACATAATAGCTAAAACCATTATTAATATATTTTTCTTTTTCAATTATTCCACCTCTTTACTCTAATATAATTCTATCATATTTTTATATTTTATAAAAGATGTTTTTATTCTTTTTTAATAATTTAAAGTTAATATATCCATTAAATATTTTTGTCACTTTTACCACTTTTATTCAATGACCTTATTTGTTTTCATATGCTAACAATTCTTTAATATCCTTTTCTGTAAGTTCACCAATTAAGTTTTGATCAAGACTTTCAGCATCAATTAATTTCTCACTTAACTCTTTTTTCTTTTCTTGTAAATCTAATACTTTTTCTTCAATAGTACCTTTACTTACAAGACGAATAACCTCAACAGTATTAGTCTGTCCTATTCTATGAGCACGATCTGTTGCTTGATTTTCAGCTTGTGGATTCCACCATAAATCTAAATGTATTACAATATCAGAACTAGCTAGATTTAATCCAGTTCCTCCACTTTTAAGCATTATTAAAAAAACCTTAACATCATCACTATTATTAAAACTATTAACTCTTTCCATTCTTTCTTTAGAAGAGACTGACCCATCCATTGTATAACACTTAATATTAGTACTTTCTAATTCTACTTTCACAATATTTAAAGCAGTTCTAAATGAAGTAAAAACTAATATTTTATGATTATTATTAACTAATTCTTCTACTATACTTAAAAACCTTTCTATTTTATTACTACCACCATCATAATCAGTATAAACTATTCTTGGATCTATACAAATCTGTCTTAACTTAGTAAGAAGCGGAAGTATCATAAATCTAACTTTAGACATTCCTCCATCTTTCATAGCCTCATCAATAGAAGATTTAACTTTATCTAATTCTGCTACATATATTTTCTTTTGTTCATCACTCAAATCTATAAATATATTGTTTTCTATTTTAGGAGGCAACTCTTTTATAACATCATTTTTCTTTCTTCTTAATATAAATGGACTTATTTGCTTTCTTAAATTATCTAGTAATTCATTAGTTTTATCATCAAACTCATGAACTTTATATTTTGAAGAAAACTTATCAAACTTAGATAAATATCCAGGCATAATAAAGTCAAATATACTCCAAAGTTCAGTAGCACTATTTTCTAAAGGAGTTCCAGTAAGTGCAAACTTAACAAAAGACTTTAATCTTTTACTAGATTTAGTTATTCCAGCATGAGGATTCTTAATATTTTGAGCCTCATCTAATATAACTGCATGATAATTAATTTGTTCATAATAATCTATATCTTCTCTCATTAATCCATAAGTGGTAATAAACACAGTTTTATTAGAATTCTTTATTAAATCTTGTCTTTTAGTTTTCATACCATTTACTACTTTAACAGGTATTTCAGGCGCAAATTTATTAAATTCATATTCCCAGTTATAAAGCAAACTAGTTGGTACTACTATTAAAAACTTATATGTACTATTTTCTTTTAACATCTCTTTAATATAATAAATAAGTTGTATTGTTTTACCAAGTCCCATCTCATCAGCTAATATTCCTCCAAAAGAACATTTATCTAAGTTATAGAGCCATTTAACACCAGTTACTTGATAATCTCTTAGTACACTTAAATCTTCTTTACTTAAAGAAACATCTGCATCTTTATATTTATAAAAATTATCTATAAAACTACTAAACAAATTATCAGTCTTAATAATACTATACTTAGTATCTTTTACACTATCTAAATAAATTGCACGATACTTTAAAATACTCCCCTTACCATTAATTATCTCTTCATCAGTAAAATCTAGTTCATCAGTTAAATCCATTAATTCATTTAATTTTTCATCATCTAAAGAAATAATATCATTATTTTTTAACTTATAATATTTTTTCTTTTCTTTAATACTTTTAAATATATTTACTATTTCATCACTTGCAATACCATCTAAATTAAAATCATACTTTAATATATTATCTTTACCTATTGAGAAAGTACTACTTATACTATTATACTTTTTAATATTTAACTTTTTAAAATTCTCAGTTGAATAAACATTATATTTACTAGCAAGTTCATTTAACCCAATATCTATAAACTTAACTATTTTATTTAAATCACTTAAAATAATCCTATTTTTATCAACTATAAAACCATACAACTGTAAATCATTTATTATTTTATTTTCATAATTAATATCCCTTATAACATTACTATTATTATCAAAATAATCTATTTCTTCATTATATTTTAATTTTATTTTACATACAACATTATTCTTATTCAAATCAAAATATAAAGAAGTATCAGGTTCTTCAATAATTACTATTTCATTCTTTATATCATTATCTATCTCTATTTGTTTCTTAATTATAGGAAGTATTCCAAAAGAAAAATCTTTTATCTTAGTTTTTGGTATTACTAATTTATTTATGTTATTATTAGTTAATTCATTTATTAACATTTTCTCTTTATTATTAACTCTATATATATTATTATTTGATAAATAATAATTATTACATATTTCTTCATAATTATTCATATCAAAATCAACTTCATAGTTATCTTTATTTAATGATTTAATTTCAGTTTTAAATGGAAATATTTCATATATTTTGTTAACTACGATATTATTATATTTAAATGGATAATTAAGTTCAAAAACGAGGTCTAATAATGCAATTATTTCACTTTCATAAAAGTTTCTTTTATTTAAATCTTTGTGGTATGTATTAATAAAATTAAATATTTTATTTGCTTCTTTATTAAAGAAATTCTTTTCATAATTAAATACAAAATCCTTACCAAAAGAAAACTCTTTATCACCATTTGCTTTACTAGTCAAAAAACTATTTTGTTTACTATTAAATAAGTACATTTTATTTTTACCTATTTTAACTTTAACTTTATATTCATTATAATCTCTATAATAATAATTATTAGATTCAATTTTTTCAATTTCTAATTCTAAAAACACTTCTTCTTTAAGTACAGGTTTATTTGCTATTAAAAACTTATCAAGTATATTGTTTGAAGTTTCTTCAATACTTAGTTTTTCTAGAAAAATCAAATATGAATACCATCTAATTACACCCACTAAATGTGTGCAAGATGAGTGCATTTGAAAGTTATCACAAGAACATTCATAACTTATAATTTTTCCTTTATTATTCTTTCTAATAAATTGTTTATAAATTATACCATAAAATGGATCAGTTACACTAAAATATAAGTCAGTAACTTCTTCATTATTAAAGGTATTATTTTCTTCATTTAATAATTCCACATTATAAGGCCTTATATATTCTCCCCTTACAATATCAGAATATTCAAACCTATTTTTAAGTTCTTCTTTATGCTTATAATATAACTCTTCATTCTTGATTTGATTATTCATCATAACACCTGCCTTAAAGAATATTATACCCCATTTAAAAGAAAAAAGATACATTTTATAAATATTTTACAAACTAAAAAAAGTGATTTAACAAAACCACTTTATATTTCCATTAATAATATCTTTTCTTCTTAAGCACATAATTATTAACAACAATAAATATCAACATAAAAATAATCAATACAAAATAATTAATGAATACTGGGATTAAATTACTAAAATTAATTATTTCCATACTACTTAGTAAATTATTACTATCAATAAAATAATAAGCAGGAAATATATGTGCAATTGAAAGAACAATTTTAGGTAAATACTCTGTAGGAATAAATGCTCCACACAAAAATGCACTACCTAAACTTACTACATTAACTATACCTCCAATACTATCTTTATTATTTACTAATGTACTAATAAGTATTCCAAAACTTAAAGTAGGCATAACAAACATAAAAGTATTAACAAAGTACAAAATTCCTCTTAAACTTATCATATCTTTACCAAGAAGTATAACACTTAATAAAGAAAATAATACCCATACAATTAAACTATAAACAAAACTAGATAACATAAGCAAACTATTATGTTTTTTATAATTAAAGCTACTAACAATAATTCTCTTATTAATAGTATTCTCTTTAAAACTATTAATAACTAAAGTGACAATAAATATAATAACTGCAAGTAAACTATAACTTCCAAAATTAAAATATCTACTAACTCTATTTAAATAAGTATTATCTAATTTACTACTAACAACAACTTCACTATTAACATCTAATGTATTATTTATCATATTAACAAGTTCATCCTGATTATTAGTAATATTAACTAAATTACTTTGTACATTTAAATACTTATCTAACATCATTTCTGTTAAACTAGAAGTATAATCTTTACTACTCTTAATATCTATAGTAACATCTTTTTTATCTAATACATCTTTACTATAATTTTTAGGAATATATATAACATAACTAATATCTCTATAAAACAAAGCATCATTAATCTTTTCTTCATCATCTTCTAAACTAACAACATTAGTATTCTTTTTTAAATAATTAATTAAATTCCTAGTAAGTCCCATATTACTATCTTTATTAACAATAAAAATATTAGGTTTAGTAGGAGTAAACATATCATTTGTACTATTACTAGTTAAATTAATACCACCGAACATTATTAACATAACTGTATAAAGCAAAATAGTTCCTTTATACTTCTTTACTATTCTCCAAAAAGTACTAAACACTATCATACACATCTCTCCTTAATTTACATACACTAATAGTTATTAATAAAACACTAATAATTAACAAAATAACTAAGTTACTCATATATCTTTCATAAGTATCATAATAGTATAAAGAATAAAACCCGTCTGTAATCAAACTAGTAGGATTAATTTTATTAATAATAGGAATATTTTTATCAATAACATATTTCATAGTAACTCCATACATTCCAGCAAATAAAGAACTAAACATAGTAAAAGCAATTAACACACCAGTTTTTTCTTTATCACCTATTTTTAAAGTAGATATAAATACTCCTATAGATAGACCACTAATTGCACCTACTAAAGTAAGTAATATTATTAGTAATAAATTACTACCAAAATCAGCATTTAAAACTAACAAAGTATAACTAAGTACCACAAAAATACCTAATACTTCCACAATATAAGAAGCAAGTAAATTACTCATAATAAGTGTACTCTTCTTAATACCACTTACACTACTTCTTTTACCAACAACATTTATATTAGGTTGATGCTTATTACACAAAAACAAACTAAGCATCCCACCATAAAGAGCAGTCATAGCAATCAAAGTATAATATTCTATATTAGTATAACTTAAATTATTATTACTAATATCCTTTAACATAACTTTACCTTCATTACTAACATTACTTATAAACATATAATATTTATCATACATATCATGACTAATAGAATAATTTTCAATAACATTATATAAATTCTTTTTACTCTCTATATTATCAACAACAAATTTAATAATAGTACTATTAATATCACTCTTATTAACATAAACTCTACTTTTTCCCTCATCTAATAATATATAACCACTTATTTTTTCATCTAAAAGCAACTTTTTAGCCTCATCTAAACTAACATACTTAACATTAAATAATCTCTCACTACTTTCTTTATCACTAAGTATTTTAATTCCTTCACTAAACATAAAATCATTATCAAATTCACTATTCTTAATAACCGCTAAATCAATAACACTTAACTTTTCTTCATTTTCTATATTAGAAAAAGCCATCTTAAATAAAGTACCTAATATAATAGGAAAAACAAAAGTCCAAAATATTAATCCCTTATTCTTAAACAAAACTTTCAAAGAATATTTTAAATTATGTATAAACATTAGTCTCTAAGTTCCTTTCCAGTAAGAGATAAAAACACATCATTTAATGTAGGTCTTTCACTAAAGATTTTATTATATTTAATCTTATTCCTCTTTAAAAACATAATTAAGTTTTCTAAATTACTTTTACCCTTCTTATAATTAATAATTATATTATTATTAACTTTTTTAACATCTATTACTTCTTTTATCTCATTAATACTATTTATTAAGTCTTCGCTAACATCATTAACTTCAATAGTTATTTTTTCTTCAACATCTATTAAATTCTTTAACTCATCATTAGTTCCACTTGCTATTATCTTTCCTTTATCAAGAATTATAATGTTATCACAAAGAATCTCTACTTCTTCCATATAATGAGTAGTATATACAATACTAGCACCCTCCTTAGATAAACTCTTAATACTATCTAATATACTATTTCTACTTTGTGGATCAACTTGAGAAGTAGGTTCATCTAAAAATATTAGTTTAGGTTTATGACTTATTCCACAAGCAATATTAAGTCTTCTAAGTAATCCTCCACTAAGTTGTTTAGGATAAAAATTAACAAAATCCTCTAAATGCACTAACTTAATAGCATCCATAACATACTTTTTTCTTATATTTTCATCACTTATATATAATCCACAAAAATAATCAATATTTTCTTTAACAGTTAATTCATCAAACACTCCAACTTCTTGAAAAATAACACCAATATTCTTTTTAACTTCATAATTACTAGGACTCATTACTTCTCCAAATAACTTAATTTCTCCACTATCAATTTTAAGTAAAGAAAGTATAGAATTAATTGTAGTACTTTTACCACTTCCATTAGGACCCAAAAGTCCAAGTATTTCCCCTTTTTTAACGTTAAAAGACACATTATCAACAGCCTTTAAATTTTTATATGACTTACTTAAATTTTTAACTTCAACTACGTTCATTATTTTTCCCTTCTTTCATTTTTACCAATAAAATAGTTATAACATCATTATTCAAAGAAACACAAATCATAGATATTATCCTGTTACTTTCAAATTCTATGGTTCTACTTTTTTTAGTATCTAATATCATATTATTAACACAATTATTGTATCACACTGTTAATTTTTAGTAAAGAAATACTAAAAATTTTAAAAAGAATTCATTAACCAATATTTTCTTTTTTGACATACGATACAACTTTAATTTCTATACCTAAAACACCATATTTCTCTTGCTCTTCTTTAGAATAATACTCTTCCATATCTTTTGCATCTGCTAATTCACTCTCATCATAACCTAAAAGTATTTTATCAAAATGCTTATACAATTCACTAAAACTATCAAACTTATGTAAATTGACAACATCTACTAATAATTTTTCACTAGTCATATTATTGATAAACTCTATCTCATCTCCAACATTAATCTTTTGCCTTTTATCATCATTTAATCTTAATTCAATAGTTTTGGTTTTATTTTTAATAGAGACAAACGGACTATTATTTAATTTCATTTCATGCCTCATAATTTTTTTACCTCTTATAAAAAGTATATAATGTTTTAACAATTATTGTCAATATTTTTACATAAACAAATTAAAAGACACCTTATTAAAGATGTCTATAGTTTTTTATGCAGGAGATCCAGTTGGACCCTGTGGAATAGTTAAATTAAGTATATAATTAGGTGCTGTTCCCGTTATTGAAGCAGCAGCTTGCGTACCTGGGTCTCCTGTTGTAACTGTCCCAATTGATATTGTTGGAGTTTCACCAGTTGGACCTGTTGGACCTGTTGGGCCTGTTGGGCCTGTTGGGCCTGCTGCTCCCGCTTCACCTTGAGGACCTGTGATTCCTGCTTCACCTTGAGGACCTGTTGCTCCTGTTGGACCAGTTGCTCCAGTTGGACCTGTTGGGCCTGTTGGGCCTGTTGGGCCTGTTGGGCCTGTTGGACCTGCTGGACCTGCTGCTCCCGCTTCACCTTGAGGACCTGTGATTCCTGCTTCACCTTGAGGACCTGTTGCTCCTGTTGGACCAGTTGCTCCAGTTGGGCCTGTTGGACCTGCTGCTCCCGCTTCACCTTGAGGGCCTATGATTCCTGCTTCACCTTGAGGACCTGTTGCTCCTGTTGCACCTGTTGGACCAGTAACTCCTGTCGCACCTATTGGACCTGCTGCTCCCACTTCACCTTGAGGACCTGTTGCTCCTGTTGGACCTGTTGGGCCTGTTGCTCCCACTTCACCTTGAGGACCTATGATTCCTGCTTCACCTTGAGGACCTGTTGCTCCTGTTGGGCCTGTTGCTCCTGTTGGGCCTGTTGGGCCTGTTGGACCTGTTGGGCCTGTTGAACCTGTTGCACCTGTTGGACCTGTTGGACCTGTTGCACCTGTTGGGCCTGTTGAACCAGTAACTCCTGTCGCACCTCTAGGAATTGTAAAATTTAAAATAGCATCTTGTGCTGTACCTGTATTCGTAACTGTTGCATTTGTACCAGCAGCACCTGTAGAAGTAGTACCAATACTTATACTTCCAAGCCCTGCTTCTCCAGTAGCACCAGTTGGACCAGTATTTCCAAAACAGTAACAGCAACCTATATTATTTCTTCTATAATTTTGGATTTTTAAACAAGCTTTTTCATAATTATTCATATTTTATCTCCTTCAATATATACTATGAATAATAAACAAAAGAATAGATTATAAAAGTCTATTTTAAGCCAACATTATAAACAATTGATAAAAAAATAATTATCCATTCAAGTTCAAAAAGGAGTTCATCCTCTCTAACATACTCATCAACTTCGCAAAGCATAACATCATCTACCGTAATTGGTAGTTTTAATTTACCACTATAAACATCACTAATTAACCCTTTAGCAAGTATTTCTCCATCAAACTCTGGATATAAAAGAACACTTTTTTGATAATAATTTAAAATTCTTTCCACATCTTTAGCATTATCAACATACACATTTTCATTTTCTAAACTTAGTATTTTTTCTAAATAATCGTTAATAATAATACCGAGTTTACTAAACTTATCTTCATTTTCCAAATACTTTTTAAAATATTTTTCAGGAAGATAAGGATACTTTAAATTCATAATTTCATTAACATCCCTATCTATTTTTTCCACCACACATTTTATCTCCATAAGTCCTCTCTTTCTATAATAATTATAATACATAAACTTGAACATTTCCACCATTTTCTTACTACATAGTTGGTATGGTTAATACATAGTAAAATTTATACAATAAAAATATGATATAAACAAGGAAGTGATAAATATTAAAAAGAAGAATTATAGTAAACAATCAAGAAATATTTTAGCAAACAACATCATATACTATAGACTTAAATTAAATTGGTCACAAGAAGATTTAGCAGAAGAGTTAGGAACTACTGCAACATACATTTCCAATCTAGAAAATGCAAAAAGAAATATGAGAGTTGATTATATTGGGTTTATCGCAGATACTTTAAAAGTCAAGGTAGAAGAATTATTTATTGAAAGAGAACCGGTTAAAAATCATAGAAGGCCTAGAAAATAGTGTCTTCTTTTAATTTTTGCTTTACAAATTGTAAATAAAGTTATAAAATAACTAACCAAAGGAGAATAGTTATATGAATAAAAAAAGACTTTGTACAATACTTGGATTTATTGCAGCACTCAATATTAACACAACTAACTGTGTAAACGTTGATAAAGAGGCATCTGTTGAAAATAAAACTATTATAGAATTAGTCAAAAATGTTAAAAATATGGTTAATGAGTATTTGGAAGAAAATAGTAATAAAGAAATATATAGTTTTGGTTATTTAAAAGCAGATAGTAATATTTATGATTACACTGATAGTTGCACAAAAGTTAATACTACTTCAAAATATCAAAAGGTTGTTGTACTAAGTGAAACAAAAGAATATTATTACGTTGAGACTGAAGAAAACATATTAGGTTATATAAGCAAAAATAACATTGGATTAATACCAGACACATTTGTTGAAGTAGATATAAGTGATCAAACAGTTAACTTTTATATGAATAACGAACTTGTTTTAACTACACCATGTGTTACCGGAAACAAGGGACTTCATACTAGAACAGGATATTTTAGTATATCATATAAAAAATATGATACTTATTTAAAAGGTCCAGGATATAAAAGCCACGTATATTATTGGATGCCATTTGACCAAGCAATAGGCTTACATGATGCTGACGGATGGAGAAACAAATATGGTGGAGACATTTATTTAACAAATGGAAGCCATGGATGTATAAACTTGCCACATACTGCTGCAGAAACAATATACAATAATGTAAGTGCTGGTACTAAAGTATTAGTGCATAAATAAAAATAGTGAGTTTTTCACTATTTTTGTTTGCTTGTTGAACCAACGAGCTTTTTTCTACAAGTTTTTTAAATTTTGCCAATATACATTTCAGTATGAAAATCAAATATCACATAATCATTTTCTTGGTATTTATTAAAAATTTCTATAATACCTCTAATAAATTCTTCATAGTAAATCTCATCTTCTTTTGGTGCATACGATAAGGATTTAGATAAACCTATTAGCATTTCTAAAGTATATTGTTTTGAGTGAATAAATGTATAAGTATCATATATACCCTCTTTAAAAAAGTTCTTTCTATCAGTAATATTTTTGTGTTGATACTTTCTACCAGTCAATTTTGTATTCCAATCACTTATATATTTAAAATATTTTTTGCTAAATTCATTATTTTCATCTTCCCA
>ERZ1504260.441-NODE-441-length-11270-cov-7.090058_pt1 | contig 11270 bp, 10 predicted proteins | sample MGYA00571879_ERZ1504260 | MGnify/ENA primary metagenome ERZ1504260 (study PRJEB39906, sample SAMEA3182110) | gut metagenome | biome: human; feature: gut; material: Stool; isolation source: human stools | place: Canada | collected 2013-04-23 ... | reverse complement strand
GGCGGAGCCCTGAATGACTTTTGCCTACTTTTCTTCATAGAAAAGTAGGGCCCCGGCGGCGAGCCGTACAAGCCGTCACCCTCCGGCGACTACAAGCTGGATCTAAATATCTTTTGTTGCTTTTCCTGGGAGAAAAGCAGGCCCGCGGCAGTGTTTACAATTTGCGCCTTGCATGACGGGGGAATCTTTGCTACAATAAGCGGCATACACGGCATAACCGAGAAGGAAAATTCCCATATTATCCCGTGAGAGCGTATTTTTGCCAAAGGAGAACCCGAAAAATGATCTTAAAATATATTCTGTGCGCGGTGGCGGCGTATCTGCTGGGGAGCATCAGCACCGGGGTGCTGCTGAGCCGCCGGCTGTTCCATGACGATGTGCGGAAGCACGGCAGCGGCGGCACCGGCGCAACCAATATGCTGCGCACCTACCGCCTAAAGGCGGCGCTTTTGACCTTTGCCGGGGACGCGGCAAAGGCGGCGCTGGCGGTTCTGCTGGGGCGGTACCTGGCGGGCTTTGAGGGCGGCTGCGTGGCCGCGGTTTTTGCGATAGTGGGGCATATGTGGCCGCTGTATTTTGGCTTTCGGGGCGGCAAGGGCATTGCCTGCACGGTGGGGGCCATCGCGGTGCTGTATCCAATCCTGCTGGTGCCGCTGGTAATCCTGTGGGGGGTGCCGGTGCTGTGCAGCCGATGCATTTCGCTTGGTTCCATAATAGCTGCGCTGGGGCTGACCCCGTCGGTAGCGCTGTGGTGCCATGGGCAGGCGGTGGAACCGGTATTTCCCATAGGGGGCGCCGCGGTGATGACGCTGCTGATCCTGTGGGCGCACCGGGAGAACATGGTGCGGCTGGCCCGCGGGGAAGAGAACAAAATTTAAGGGGCTTGGGAAATTCGCGGGGGGCTAAGGCAGGGGGCGCAGCCCCGGCGGCGAAGCCGCCGAACCGGCGCGGCGCGCCGGTAAGCCCCAGCCGCAGGCTGGGGCGGGCTGCGCCCTGCCCCCTGCACCGACATAAAACAGCAAACAGACCCGCCGGGGAGCCGGCAAGGAGGCAAAATGAAGATCGCTGTACTGGGCAGCGGCGCGTGGGGCACCGCGCTGGCCATGCTGCTGCAAAAGAACGGACACGAGGTAAGCCTGTGGTCCTACTGCGAGGAGGAAAGCCACACCCTGCGGGAGCGGGGTGAAAACAGAATGCTGCCGGGGGTCCCGCTGCCGAAGGAACTGACGCTGACCCACCGGGAGGATATAGTGGCCGGGTGTGAGCTGGTGGTTTTTGCGCCGCCCAGCTACGCCATGCGGCAGACAGCCCAAAGGGTGAAGCCCTATTTAACGCCGGGAACAGTGCTGGTGACGGTGGCCAAGGGCGTGGAGCCGGAAAGCGGCCTGCGGATGTCTGAGATCCTGGCGGAGGAGCTGCCGGGGTATGCGGTAGCGGCGCTTTCGGGACCCTCCCACGCGGAGGAGGTAGCGCGGGAGATGCCCACCGGCTGCGTGGCGGCCTGCCCGGAGATGAAAACCGCCGAATGGGTGCAGGGCATTTTTATGAACCCGAGCTTTCGTGTTTACAGCAGCACCGATATTACCGGGGTGGAGCTGTGCGGCGCGGCCAAAAATATCATAGCGCTGGCGGCCGGCATGGCCGAGGGCATGGGCTGCGGCGATAACGCCAAGGCCCTGATGATGAGCCGGGCGCTGGTGGAGCTTTCCGCGCTGATAAAGGCGGCGGGCGGGCAGGAGAACACCTGCTTTGGGCTGGCCGGCATGGGGGATATGATCGTGACCTGTACCTCGCCCCATTCCCGCAACCACATGGCCGGCGTTGCCATCGGGCGGGGAGAGCATGTGGCCGGGGCCCTGGGCGAACGCCACGCGGTGGTGGAGGGCTACTACGCCGCCCAAAGCGTAACGGCGCTGGCCCAAAAGCTGGGGGTCCATATGCCCATCTGCGAGTGTGTTTATGATATTCTGTTTAACGGGAAAGACCCGGCCGCGGCGCTGACCGAGCTGATGCTGCGGGATAAACGAAGTGAATTTTAATGGCAAGGCCCCCGGAGGGGAAGCGGCAGGCTTCCTTTCCGGGGGCGGCTTTTTTCTTTGCGGGGGCTTTCCGGGCTCACAGCAGGGTAATTACCCCGATGCAGCCGGCCAGCAGCACCGCCCCCAAAAGGAGCAGCATCCAGAAGACCCATCTATTATCCACGCAGCGCAGCACATAGCTCCGCTGCGGCTTTTGCGGGTCGAACCAAACCGGCAGCACCGTTCCCACGGGGTACTGCTCCGCCATTGGGTTGCGGCTCACTCCGATGATAGAATTGCGGCTGCGCTCGATGTGCAGAACCCCGTTTTTCTCATAGCAGCGGCAGGCATTCCCCGCAAGGGGTGTGCGGACGGTACGGCTTACATACCCCCGGTAGCAGGGACCGGTCACCCGGTATTCCCGCCCCTCTGCCGTATAGCGCACCACCGGCAGATGCACCGCACTATTCTCCCCGCCGTAGCAGACGGCGCTGTATCCCGTTACCGTCCCGTTGGTACGGCAGGTGCAGCGCTGCTCCATCACTAAATACCGATAACCGACGGTAAAGGCCAGCAGGAGCAGAACGCCCCCGCCCACGCCCAAAAATAGCCCGAACACCAGCTTGATGATCTCCGTCTCCGTCATTCTCTCGTCCCCTTTCTCCGCAGTGCCTTCTCCACAAAGATAGCGAACCTCTGTGAAAAAGTCAAGCCCGGAAAAAATCCCCGCCGTGCAGCGGGGATCTTGGTTTATTCTTGCGGCAGGTCGACCTTGATGGCGAGCTCGGCGAGGGATGTATCCTCGACCTCGGCGGGGCAGCCGCTCATCAGCTCGCTGGCATTCTGCACTTTGGGGAAGGCGATGACATCCTTGATGGATTCCTTGCCCAGCAGCAGCATGACGAGACGATCCAGGCCAAAGGCCATGCCGCCATGGGGCGGGGCGCCGTACCGGAAGGCCTCCAGCAGGAAGCCGAAGCGCTCCTCGGCGCTTTCCGGGGTGAAGCCCAGGGCCACCAGCATCCGCTCCTGCAGCTCCATGGTGTTGATACGAATGGAGCCGCCGCCGACCTCGCAGCCATTCATGACCATATCGTAGGCGCGGGCGCGGCAGTGACCGGGGTCACTCTCGATCATATCGAGATCCTCCAGCATGGGGCAGGTGAAGGGGTGGTGCTTGGCCATGTAGCGGCCCTCCTCCTCGCTGTACTCAAACAGCGGGAATTCGGTGACCCACAGCAGATCGAAGGTGCCCGGCTCGATAAGACCGAGCTTCTGGGCAAGGTGGTTACGGAGCTGACCCAGTGCATCGTAGACGACCTCATTCTTGGCATCGGCCACAATGAGCAGCAGGTCGCCCTCTTCGGCCTCCAGCGCCTTGTGAATTCCCGCGATCTCCTCCTCGGTGAGGAATTTTTCGAAGCTGGAGGTGCGGCCCTCGTGGGTCCAGCGGGTGTAGGCCAGGCCCTTGGCACGGTAGGTCTTTACAAAATCGGTCAGCTTATCAATCTCCTTGCGGGAGAGCTTTTCGGCAGCGCCCTTGGCATTGATGCCGCGGACCGAGCCGCCGCCGGCAATGGCGCCGGAGAAAACCGCAAAGCCGGTATTCTTCAGGATCTCGGAGAGATCGTGCAGCTTGAGGTCGAAGCGGGTATCAGGCTTATCGATGCCGTAGTTATCCATGGCGTCCTGGTATTTGATGCGGCGGAAGGGGGTCTCGAGCTCCTTGCCCAGTACTTCCTTGAAGATGCGCTTCATGAAGCCTTCGTTCATGGCCATGATGTCCTCCTCATCAATGAAGGACATCTCCACATCAATCTGGGTAAATTCCGGCTGGCGGTCGGCGCGCAGGTCCTCATCGCGGAAGCAGCGGGCGATCTGCATATAGCGGTCGAAGCCGGAGCACATCAGAATCTGCTTATACAGCTGGGGGGACTGGGGCAGAGCGTAGAACCTGCCCTGCTGCACGCGGCTGGGCACCAGATAATCGCGGGCGCCCTCCGGGGTGGACTTGATGAGGATGGGGGTCTCGATCTCATAGAAGCCGTTGGTATCGTAGTAATCGCGGGCGATCTTGACGATGCGGTGGCGCATGGCAATGGCGTTCTGCATTTCGGGGCGGCGCAGATCGAGGTAGCGGTACTTGAGGCGCAGGTCTTCCTTAACGCCGCGGCTGTCATCGCTGATGGCGAAGGGCGGGGTATTGCTTTCAGCCAGCACGCGCAGCTCGGTGACATAGACCTCCACCTCGCCGGTGGGGATCTCGTGATTGACGGATTCCCGCTGACGGAGGACGCCGCGGGCCATCAGCACATATTCGGCGCGGACCTTCTGGGCCTTGGCCAGCAGGGCGGGATCGGTTTTATCATCGAAGGCCAGCTGGACGATGCCGGTGCGGTCGCGCAGATCGATAAAGACGAGGGTGCCCATATCGCGGGTTTTCTGTGCCCAGCCGCATACCACCACTTCCCGGCCGATCATCTCCGGGGTGACGGTGCCGCAGTAGTGGGTGCGTTTGAGACCTTTCATGGTATCTGCCATAAATTTTGCACTCCTTTTGTTTTGGGGAATAGCGCTTTTTCGGGGGGATTCCTCACTTTGCCGAGAAAGCGGAATTTGATTTATTAACAATTTATTATAGCACGAATAGGGGCGGTGTCAAAGGGTTTTGCCGCAGGTTTTGCAAAAAGAAAAGGCTCCCTTGTGTAAAGGGAGCTGTCAGCCGCTAGGCTGACTGAGGGATTGTTGGACGACAAGATCAATGTAGGCGCAAACACCATCAAAATTCTGCGCAACCTCATTATTGGGGATACGAATGACTGTCAGCCCATAGCCTTCCAAAAAAGCCGTACGCGCCGCATCTTGTTCGGCGTTCTGTTCTTCATAGTGCTGTGATCCGTCAAGTTCTATGACCAACTGCGCTTTTGCACTGTAAAAATCGGCGATATAGCGCCCAAGAACCTTTTGGCGGGAAAACCGAGCCGGATGCTGACGCAGAAAATCGTACCAAAGATGACGCTCTTCTTTGGTCATGTTCCTACGCAATAATTTTGCCATGGGGATAAGCGCTTTATTGTGCTTTGGCTGCATGCAATCCCTCCGTCACGGCTACGCCGTGCCACCTCCCTTTACACAAGGGAGGCTTTTTTCGGCACAGGCTTTTGTTTAGCGGGTGATGCCTTCGGCGGCTTCGGCCGCGGCGGCAAACCAGCCGTTCTGCATTTCGGTTTCAAATTCCGGGAGGAAGTGCAGGAGAGAGATGGGTTTAGCGGTACCGGTGGCCATCTGCTTCAGCTGGGCGGAGCCTGCTTCCAGCTCGCTGTCGCCCAGCACCATGCTATACAGGGCGCCAATCTTATTGGCATACTTCATCTGAGCCTTGACGCTGCGCCCCATCAGGTCGCACTGGACGGCATAGCCCTCCCGCCGCAGCTGGGTGGTCAGCCGGAACGCCTCCTCGGTGGCCGCCTCTCCCATCGAAGCGATATAAAGGTCGCACTGCTGGGGCTCAGGGAAATCGCAGCCCTGCTGCTCCATCACCATGAGGAGCCGCTCCAGCCCCATGGCAAAGCCGATGCCCTCCACATCCGGGCCGCCCAGCTGACGACTCAAGCCGCCGTAGCGGCCGCCGCCGCACAGTGCGGGAAAGCCGGGAATGGAGATCTCAAAGACGGTACGGGTGTAGTAATCCAGCCCGCGAACGATGCCGGCATCGACGGTGAAGGGGATATCGGCATCCTTCAGAAGGGTCTGTACTTTCTCAAAGTGGCTGCGGCAGTCATCGCACAGATAATCCAGCACACGGGGCGCGCCTTTGGCGATCTCGCCGCAGACGGGGGATTTGCAATCCAAAATGCGCATGGGGTTTTTCTCCAGGCGCTCCTTGCAGGTTTCGCACAGATCCTCCCGGCGGCTCTCGAAATAGGCGCGCAGGGCCTTGTGGTACTCGGCGCGGCAGGTGGGGCAGCCGATGGAATTGATGGCGAGGGTGAGGTCCTTGAGGCCAAGGGTCTGCATGCCCTCCCACGCCAGGGAGATCACTTCGGCATCGGTAACGGGCCCGGTGGCACCGTAGCACTCCACACCGAACTGGTGGAACTGGCGGAAGCGGCCGCGCTGGGCCTTCTCGTACCGGAAGCAATTAAAGACATAGCTGACCTTGAGGGGCAGGGCATCGCCCAGGAGCCCATTTTCGATGGCGGCGCGGCAGATGCCGGCGGTGCCTTCCGGGCGCAGGGTGATGGAGCGGTCGCCCTTATCGGTAAAGGTATACATCTCCTTATTGACAACATCGGTGGTATCGCCTACCCCACGCTGGAACAGCTCGGTGTGCTCGAAGGTGGGGGTACGGATCTCGCCGTAGCCGTACAGTGCGGCGGTGGAGAGCAGGGTACGCTCGACATACTGCCAGCGGGGGGTTTCGGCGGGGAGAAAATCATTGGTGCCGCGGGGGCGGGTGGTGAGGATGGCCATAGGGTGGATCTTCCTTCCTTAGGTAAAGTGGCGGCAATGGCGCCGGTCTGTGGTTTATTTTAGCACAGGTTTGGGGAAAAGGGAAGTCCCAGTTGAAGGCAGGTGCGGGGCGCAGCCCGAACCGCCCTACGGGCGGTTCCTGCGGCCTTTGGCCGCAGCGGCGGCTCCGCCGCCGGGGGCTGCGCCCCATGACCCCGCGAAAAGCAAAAGCCCCCCATTCCATAGCGGAACGGGGGAGCGAAATGCCGGTTTTTACTTTTTGGGGTTGACGATATCGCGCCAATCCAGGTCGCCGTTTTCCAGCGCGTGGATCATGGCCTCGGCCGAGGCGATATTAGTGGCGTAGGGGATATTGTAGACATCGCATAGGCGCAGCAGGCTGGCCTCATCCGGCTCGGTGGCCTTGGCCCCGATGGGATTGCGGAAATACAGCAGCAGGTCGATCTCATTGCAGGAGATGCGGGAGGAGATCTGCTGATCGCCGCCCTGGCTGCCGGCCATAAAGCAGGTAATCTTGAGGCCGGTGGCTTCCGAGACCAGCTTGCCGGTGGTGCCGGTTGCACACAGATTGTGGCGGCTGAGGATGCCGCAATAGGCGATGCAGAACTGGACCATCAGTTCCTTTTTGGCGTCATGGGCGATGAGAGCGATATTCATACTTCAAATGCCTCCTTTGGCAATGTTGAGATCAAGATGTATTTTACGGCCGGTAAACGGCCAGCAGCGGGCGGCTTTCTCCGCACAGGCGGGCGGCAATATTACCGGTGGCGGCGCTGTACGGCAGGTCGGCCCCTTCAGGGATCATCCCCAGCAGCCGGGCACCGATGGCGTCCAGTACAGCATCCAGGTGGGGATAGCCCAGGTCCCTCGGCAGGCGGCGGCCCACCCGGTTAAAGACCGTGCGCAGATTCCGGGCACCCTGCCCGGCCCACCAATCGGCGGTCTTAGCGGCGGCTTCTATGCTCTGCGGGGTCACCTCGGTAAGGAGCACCAGCGTTTCGGCGGCGGGCAGCAGGCCCTTTTGCAGCGCGCCGGCGCCGGGCGGGCAGTACCACAGCAGCGCATCGTACTGCTCGGTGCCGCTCAGCTCCTCCCGCAGCAGCTGCACATCGGCGGCCTCCGGCACCCAATCGATGGCGGACGGCCCCTGTAAAAGGGTCAGCCCGGCAATACGGGTGGGCAGCAGTGCGTTCTCCAGCGCGCACCGCCCTTCCAGCAGGTCAGAAAAATCGAACAGGCCTTCCTCCCGGATCTCCAGCAGGCGGTTCATCCGCCGCAGGCCCGCGGTGGCTTCCACCAGCAGCACTTTTTTGCCCTGCAGGGCCAGTTGCCGGGCCACCGCTGCGGTGACGGCGGCCGTACCGCAGCCGCTGCAGCCGGCTGTCATAACAATACTACGCACAACGGCCGGCCTCCTTTTGGTTTTCCCATGGCGTGCAGAACAAAATAAGCTGCATAACAGCTTTACCACAAATATCTTATCATATCATCCGCCAAAATGCAAAGGGTAGCTGGCCCAGCCGCTAAATTTTGTGCAGGTTCCAGTACAAAGGGCCTTTCCCTTGCATCAGCCTGTCAAATTGCGCCGCCTGGCAGCGAGACAGAGACACGCTGCCGCGGGTGCAAAGGAATAAAATTGCGCAAGGGGCGGGGGCCGCAGGCCCGGCGGCAAAGCCGCCGACACGGGCTGCGCCCGTGTGCCCGCCTTCGGCGGGCGGCCTGCGGCCCCCAGCCTGCCCCCTGCACAGACCAGAAAAGAAGCTCCCCGGCGCGCCTGCCGGGGCCGGGGAACAAAACCTCATTTATTCAGCCTCACTCTGGCTGGCGCTTTGCCGGGCAAGGTAGTCCAGCTTGTTCTGGTGATAAATGCCGTCCTCACCAAAGAAGTACTCCTCCAGTACCGCCTTGGCAACGGGTGCGGCACGGTCGCCCTCGTAGCCTTTTTCGATGATGACCGCCACGGCAATCTGGGGATCATCGGCAGGGGCGTAGCAGATAAAGCAGGAATTAACCAGGCCATCGCCGCGCTGCGGGGAGCCGGTCTTGCCCGCCACCACGATATCCACCCCGTACATGCTCCAGGTCTTACCGCGGGCGCTGCCCCATGTGCCGTAGCTGGTACCCCGCCCGTAGGCGTCGTTGTAGCAGCTGCGGGTCATGCCCTCCTGGATGGCCGCCCAGGTGCTGTCATCAGCCTCTATGGTCTCCACCACGGTGGGCTGCGCCTCGTACAGCACATTTTTCATATTGTAGTCCCATATTTTATCCACCAGGTGTACCTGCATCCGCTGGCCACGGCTAGCCAGGGTGGCGGTGTAGCTGGCCATCTGCAATATGGTGAACTGGTTATCCAGCTGGCCGATGGCGGATTGCAGATCGTAGCTGTCGTACCAGTCCTCGCCGATGGCCGCGCGGGTCTCCGGGGAGGAAAGCTGGCCCGCCAGCTCAGGGATCTCAATGCCGGTGGCATGGCCCAGCCCCAATGAATAGCTATACTCATTGATGGTCTCGATGCCCATCCGCCGGCCCATATCATAGAAGAAGATATTGCAGGAAACACGCAGGGCGTCTATCACATTGATGGGCCCGTGTACCCCCTCGCATACCGGCTGATAATCCCGGTAGTAGGTGTAGCGGCCGGTACATCTGATGCGGTCGGTGGCCGTTACGGTGCCGGTGTCCAGCGCTGCCAGTGATACCGCGGGCTTATAGGTGCTGCCCACAGTATACAGGCCCTGTGTCGCCCGGTTCAGCAGTGGGGAAGGGCTCTGCCGGACCATCTCGGAGTAGGTTTGGTAGTATTCATCCAGGCTATAATCCGGATAGCTGGCCATGGCAATGACACCGCCGGTTTTTACATCAATGGCCACCACGGCGCCCGCTTCGGCTTCCTTACCGCGGGTGGCGGGGGCATTGTTATTCAGGTAGCTGATACGATCGGCCAGAGCCTTTTGGGCGGCGGCCTGCACACTTTGCACCAGGGTAAGCTGCACGGTGTGTCCGGGCACGGCTTCCTCCGTTTCTTCCACCCGGATGACATTGCCCTCCTGATCCTGCACCACGGTGCGCAGACCGTTCTGCCCGCGCAGCTCATCCTCCATCACCCGCTCAATGCCGCTTTTGCCCAGCGTATCGCTGATGCGGTAGCCGGAGGGATTGGAGAGGGAATAGGTCTTTTCCGCTTCCTTCAGCTTGTTGTATTCCTCGCTGCTAATGGACCCGGTGACCCCCAGCACATGGGAAGCCAGACTGCCGGTCAGGTAGGTGCGCACCGGGACGGTAACGCCATCTACGCCCGGTAGACGGCTGCTGCTTTCTTTAACGGCAGCCAGCAGCGCATCGCTGATATCGGTGGCAAAGGTATAGGGATTGTAGCTGGAAAATTCCGATTGCGTCATGGTATAGCGGATCCCCGCCAGCAGCCGCTGCTCCTCCTGGGTGTAGCGGTACATACGGTACTGCGTCCGCAGGGAGGAAAGGAGCTCCTCATCGGTGGCGTCGGGGGTCTTGCGGAAGTTCCGCAGCCAGTCCAGCGCCTCGGCATCGCTCAGGTCCTCTATCTTATTGCGGCTGCGCAGCCGGTCCAGCACATCGGTATCGGTGTAGTCATTCAAGTTATAGAGCTCCCGCAGCCAGTACAGGGCATCCTCCGGGGTGGCGGCCTCGCTTAATTGCAGCTTGCTGCGCAGGGCCCGCAGGGCGGCCTCCTCGCCGGTAAAGGTGTAGGGCGTCTCCGTGCTGATAGGCAGCTCATCCCGCCACTCACAGCCGTAATCCCGGCACAAAGCGGTGAGGGTAAGCAGCAGGGGATTGAGCTCCTGCTCGGTAAAGTAGTTACTATCAATGGTGATATTGCAGATAGTGGTATTGCCGGTAAAGGCCTTTCCTGTGGCATCCACGATCTCCCCGCGGGCCGCAGAGGTCTGCTGGGTGATGGAAATGCCCTGGGCCGCCTGGCGGGCGTAGTCCTCGCCATCCCGCAGCTGGGTCAGCATCATCACCACCACAAAAAACAGAAAAACGGCGCCGATGGCAGCGCCCAGGATGATATAGCGTTTTCTCTCGGTGGGGTACATGGTCGGCTCCTTTCTTCCTTGGCTTTGCGGGATAGCCCGCGCAGGGTGCGGGCCCGCACAGGCTCCTCATCTCATCGTTACAATCGGGTATCGGTGCGCTCCTCCGCCATGCGGTGCAGCGCCCGCACCGGGTAATACAGCGGCACCGCCAGCACCGCCGAATAAACGGCATGGGGCAGATCGTACCGCAGCAGCACCGGGGCCGCGCCCGTCACCCCCGCCAGCGGGTACCGGAATAAAAACAGCACCAGCCGACAGAAAAACGCCGCGATCAGCACCGCCGCCATAATAATGGGCAGGCTGGACTGCAAATAATTGCGGATGATCAGCCCGGCGGCCAACCCCAAAATGGTGAGAAACAGCATATAAAAGCCCATGGGCGCCACACTGTACAGGTCACACAGATACCCGCAGAAGATGCAGAACAATACGCCGGGCAGCTCCCGCTCCATGGTGGCCGCCAAAATGGCCAAGGCCGCCACCGGCAGCGGCCGCACCCCACCGATCTCCAAAAGGCCGGGGATGGACTGCAGCCGGAACAAAGCCACCGCCAGCAGGGCATAGGCGCCGTATTTCAGGATATACCAGCGGTAAAGCTCCATGCGGCGCCTCCTTTGCTAAATCATAAATTTTCCCGTGACCTGGCTTTCGGGGCGCAGCCCACCCCAGCCTACGGCTGGGGTCCCCCGCGCTCCGCGCCGGG
>ERZ1504260.421-NODE-421-length-11509-cov-5.626419_pt1 | contig 11509 bp, 8 predicted proteins | sample MGYA00571879_ERZ1504260 | MGnify/ENA primary metagenome ERZ1504260 (study PRJEB39906, sample SAMEA3182110) | gut metagenome | biome: human; feature: gut; material: Stool; isolation source: human stools | place: Canada | collected 2013-04-23 ... | reverse complement strand
GGGGCAGGACCGGGCCGCAGGCAGGGCCGCCCTCCGGGCGGCCTCAGCGGGCTTCGCCCGCTGGTTCCGGCTGCGCCGGAACGGCCTGCGGCCCGCCCCTTTTTGCTAAATTTGCGGCTTGCAGCGGCCTGCTGCCGGACCCGGCCCCTCACCCAGTTTTCCCCCAACCGTCACATTCCGTTTACAAAAGCAACAAGAAATCCCACGCCCATGGTGGTATACTGGCAGCATCGGCAGTCCGCCCTTGGCTCCCCCCAAAAGCCCCGGGCTGGACAAAACCGTAAATCTTTGCTATAATACTAAGCTGTGTTAATACGCAAGGAAGGAGGATGCCCCATGACGGAAGAAAATAAGAGCCTTCAAACCCCGCAGAATGAGCCGGAACCCGAAGCCGAGTCGGTGGATACCGCCGCTGCCATGCAGTACTTCGAGGCCTCGGAAGCCGCCGCGGAAGTCGGCCGGGAGATCCTCGCTTCCCGCAAGCCCAAAAAGCAGAAGCAGAAAAAGCCCAAAAAGAAAAAGAGCCCTGTACGGCAGGAACCCGAAACTGCCCCCGCCCCGGAACCCGTCGAGGAACCGGCGGAGCAGCCCGCTCCGGAAGCGACGGAAACCAACGGCTGGCAGCCCTCCCAGCGGGAGGAACCCGCCGCGGAGCCGGCAGCCGAGCCGGCCCCTGCCGAACCCCAGGAATCCCCGGAATCCCAGGAGCCAAAGGCCCCCAAGAAGCCGAAGAAAAAGAAGAAAAAATCCCGGCCGAAGCAGGGGAAGAAAGCCCCCGCCAAGGCAAAGAATGCAAAGCCCAGGGAAAAACGCCCCACTTTGGCGGAATCCTTCGAGAGCATGGAGCGCGGCTGCGCCTACATCGGCATGCAGCTGCTGCGGGAATACTATGCCATTCGCCGGGGCATCGGTCATGTGTACGGCCGTGTCCGGGCCCGGGTGCCCATCCTGTGGCGGAGCCTGCGCTTCAAGGTCGTCCGCCGGACGGAGCACTTCGCCGATGAGGTGCTGTTCCCCTACCGCATCCTGCACGATGAAACAGCCGAGCTGGCCGCCGCCCTGCGGGATAAGACCCCGGAAGGGAGAGCCGGTCGCCGGGAGGCCTGGCGGGATTACAGCCGGGCAGTGGCCCGCCCCTTAAACCGCATCGCCAATTTCTTTGCACCCATCTTCGGCCTGGCCATTCTGGCCGGCGCCATCGCCTTCTTCAATCAGTTTACCTTTGCCCTTCGGGTGGAGTATAACGGCGAGTCCATCGGCTACATCGCCCAGGAAAGCGACTTTTACGAGGCCCGGGATGCCATGCTGGCTCGCCTCATCAATGAGGAATACATCCCGCCGGAGGATACCATCCCCACCCTTTCTTTGGCTGTTGCCAAGGAAAAGGACCTCCTGACCAAGGAAGAACTCACCGATGCCATCATGCGCTCCTCCGGCAATGAGCTGGTGGATGCCTCCGGCTTCTATCTGGAGGGCAAGTTCCTCGGCGCCTTGGAGGACGGCAATGAGTTCCTGCTCTACATGGATAAGGTGCTGAATAACTACCGCACCGGGGAAGAGCACGAAACGGTGCAGTTCACCAAAAATATCCGGCTGGAGGACGGCGTTTATCCCGTTAGCTCGCTCATGACCGTTTCCAATCTGCAAAGTTACCTGCGCAGCAACAAGGAGCTGCGCCGCAGCTACACCGCCCGCCCCGGCGAGACCATCGAAGCCATCGCCAAGCGCTACGGCCTGACGCTGGAGGAGATGTACGACCTCAATACGGAGCTGGAGGAGTACCTCACCGCCCTGCGGCAGCAGCAGCTGGGCTACGATCCCGATTCGGTCATTCTGCCCGATTCCGGTACCCCGGCCGAGGAGTGGAACGCCCGGCTGGAGGATATTTCCGTCAATGGCGAAACTCCGCTGGAAACCGCCATCAATAACGGCATGGTGCTGTATATGGGCCTGCTGTACTGGCCGGAGGACCTGCCGGATGGCGCCGCCGAGGAGCTGGCCGCGGCCGCCGGGGATAACAATGCCCTGTACCGTCTGCAATATGGCATCACCGATGAAACGGCGGAAGCCCCGGCCGATGAGGCCCCGACGGATGCCGCCGCCGATAATACAGCCGATTCGACCGATCCCACCACGCCGGCGGAGAACGCCGAAAGCGGCGAAACCACCACCGGCACCCCCATGCAGACCATCAGCCTCATCCCGTTGGAGCAGGTGCCCCTGCAGGGCGATGAGGAACTGCTGGTGGTGCAGATGGATGTGGAGCTGGGCATCCAGGTGACCCGCCGGGAAACCTATATGGCCAATGTCCAGTTCGGCACCACCTATCAGGATAACAACAAAAAGCCGATCGGGGATACCAGCACCATTTCCGCCGGTATTTACGGCCAGGATGAAGTGGTGGCCGATGTCACCTACATTGACGGCGTAAGAGTGGGCGAAACGGTGCTGAGCCGTACCCGCCTCAAGGACCCGGTCAATCAGGTTATTGCCCGCGGCACCCAGACCATTGATGACTATTTTGCGAGCACCGGCGGCCGGTTCATCTGGCCCGCCGACGGCGGCTACTTTAACGGCTCGCTGGGCGCCTACGGCGGCCACACCGGCATGGATATCGCCTGTCCCATGGGCACCACCGTCCGTGCCTCCAAGGCAGGTACCGTTACCACCGCCCTCAATTACGGCTGGAACTACGGCTACGGCAGAACGGTGGTCATCAACCACGGGTACGGCCAGACTACCCGCTATGCCCATATGTCCAATGTCACCGTTACGGTCGGGCAGTATGTCAAGCAGGGCCAGGTCATCGGTTACAGCGGCAGTTCCGGTAATTCCAGCGGCCCGCACCTGCACTTCGAGATCCGTATCGATGGTGCCATCAAGGCGCCGGAGAACTATATCGGAAAGGTTTACAACCGCTAAAGCCAAAGAAAAATACAAGCCTTACAGTCCCCCCAACGGAGTACTCCGCTGGGGGGACTTTTTGGGGGAAAGAGGCAAGGCCCACAGTGTTTTGAGGGAAGCCTCCCCCAAAATGAGCTGCGGCAGGTTGGGTGCTATTTTGCCGTCCTACCGGTGAGCTGCCGGAAAGGGAAAACTTTACTGCCCCGTGGCAGTGATGGTAATCTGCAGGGTCAGATCGGCGGCGGGGGCGGCCCCCAGAGCATAGACGGTTAGGGTGCCATTGGCATTGGCAGCGGTAAGGGCGGTGACCCCGGCCTCCTGCAAGGCCATCAGCTGGGCGGCGGTGGGATGCAGAGCCACCAGCGAACCAGCGGTCAGTCCGGCCAAAGCGGCGGCTTGGGAATAGGGTTCCTCGGTACTCCATCCGGCAGCGGTAAGGGTGATGCTCCCCAAAGTAATGGCAGCTTCGCCGGGATCGCCTTTCGGCCCTTGGGGGCCGGTTTCCCCGGTTTCCCCTTTCGGTCCTTGCGGGCCGGTTTCACCAGTGTCGCCCTTTGGTCCTTGAGGGCCGGTTTCACCAGGGTTACCCTTCGGTCCCTGAGGGCCGGTTTCACCAGGGTCACCCTTCGGTCCCTGAGGGCCGGCTTCGCCGGGAGCGCCGTTTTGGCCGTCTTTTCCGTCCTTACCGTTGGTGCCGTCTTTGCCATCCCGGCCGTTAAACAGCCCGGCATCGGCATCGGCCCGGAGGGCATCTGCCGCCGAAACGGCGGCTTCCGCCTTGGTAAGCAGGCTTTGGACGAGGGTGGGGGTGGCTTCAGTGGGGGTATTTTCCTCCGGCTGGGTGCCGGTGCATATGGGCCCCAGCAGGCAGCTGACTGTCGGCAGGACCATTTTCTCCCCGCGGGTGCCGTATACCCCCACACGCAGGTACTCGCCCGCACGGGTGAGACATTCCCACGGGATGAAGCATTGGTTATCCTCCCCCAGCAGGCAGCTGACGCTGACGGTGCCGGCGGTGAAAACGGCGGTGCGATCGAGGGCGGCCCACTGCGGGGAGAAGCAGAACCGCACCGGGACGGCCTGTACCATACCGGTGGTGAGAAGTTCATTTTGGGCCACGGTGATGGCGGCCCCGGTGACTTGACAAATGATCATAAATTTCCTCCTTGTGATAAGATCCCCTGCACTAATACGGCAAAATGGCCGCCTTTTTGCAGTTAAAAGGTTAATATTTCACTTTTTTTAATGGAAAATTTACAATATTGGAGGAATATGGGCTGATTTTACATAAGGATTGGGCTAATGAGAGAATGATTTACTGGGAATACAAGTTTGTTTCGCGGGACGATTTGCGGCCACCTGGCGGCGAAAGCCTCCATTGTGTAAAGGGGAGCCGTCAACCCCTCAGTCAGCCATGCGGCTGACAGCCTCTCGCTGCGGCTCGGTCACGGCGCGGCTCTGATATGCCACCGGCATATCATTCACTACCGCGCCGCCACTTCGTTACCCCTTACACAGGGGAGCCTTTGGGTGTGCCGACAGGTGAGATGAAATTCGGCATAAAAGGGGTCGCGGGGGATGGGGATGCGGAGCCGAGCGCCGCCTGTGGCGGATGCAGCGAGGCGGAGCATCCGCAGCGGTCGAAAAAATCAAGCAAGCGAACAGCGCGAAGATTTTTTCGGGCACCGCAAGGCGGCAGGGACTGCGATTGGCCGAGGAGGACGAGAAACCCGGGTCGCAGGGAGAGAGCGTGGGTCTGCGGCTGGCCGAAGCGCTGGGCGAATAGACAAAAAATTTATGTCGATTTTACAAAGTATGGTATTTCGCCTTGACAAAGGGACGATGGGGGCGTAAAATAGAACGGAATAATTGTAGATACTTTACAAATTATTTGTTCAATTACCCCCTCCCCCGCAGCGGGGGAACTTTTACGATACATTCATAAGAAAGGATGGACCCTGACCAATGGTAGAGATGAAACTGTGGCTTGTGATAGTCGCAGCGGTAGCTCTCGTACTGATTGCCGGAGTCGTCGCCTTTTTTCTGGGCGTTAAGTATAGAATGAAGGTTGCTGAAGCAGAGCTTGGTTCCGCCGAGGAGGAAGCCAAGCGTTTGATCAGTGACGCCATTAAGACCGCCGAGAGCAAGAAAAAAGAGGCACTGGTAGAGGCAAAAGACGAGATCTATCGCATGAAAAGCGAAGCCGACCGTGAAGTGAAGGAGCGGCGCAGCGAGGTGCAGCGGCAGGAACACCGCCTGCAGCAAAAGGAAGAAAACCTCGATAAGAAGATCGATAACCTGGAGAAAAAGGAAGAGGCCGTGCAGCGCCGCCAGGCGGAAGCCGATGAACGCCTGCAGGAGGTCGAGCAGATCAAGAAGAGCCAGTTTGAGATGCTGGAGAAGGTTTCGGGCTTTAGCAAGGAGCAGGCGAAGGACTACATGCTGCAGATGCTGGAGAACGAGCTGACCCACGAAAAGGCGCTGAAGATCACCCAGTACGAGCAGCAGCTGAAGGAGGAGAGCGACGAAAAGGCCCGCGAGATCCTTTCCACCGCCATTCAGCGCTGCGCCAGCGACCATGTGGCAGAGGTCACCGTTTCAGTGGTGCCGCTGCCCAATGATGAAATGAAGGGCCGCATCATCGGCCGTGAGGGACGCAACATCCGCACGCTGGAGAACCTGACCGGCGTGGATCTCATCATAGATGATACCCCCGAGGCGATCACCCTTTCCTGCCACGATCCCGTGAAGCGTGAGGTGGCGCGGCTTTCGCTGGAGAAGCTCATCCAGGATGGACGCATCCACCCGACCCGCATAGAGGAAACCGTGGAGAAGGCCCGCCGTGAGGTGGAAACTAAAATCAAGCAGGACGGCGAACGGGCAGTTATTGAGACCGGCGTACACCACCTGCATCCCGAGCTGATGAAGCTGCTGGGCCGGATGCGCTACCGCACCAGCTACGGCCAGAATGTGCTGGAGCACTCCATAGAGGTGGCAAAGCTGGCGGGCAGCATGGCGGCCGAGCTGGGACTGGACCCCACCCTGGCACGGCGTGCCGGTCTGCTGCATGATATTGGCAAGTCCCTGACCCACGAGATAGAGGGCAGCCATGTGGCCATTGGTGTGGAGCTGGCCAAGAAATACAAGGAAAGCCCCGAGGTCATCCACGCCATAGAGGCGCACCACGGCGATGTGGAGGCCAAGACGGTGGTAGCCTGCCTGGTTCAGGCGGCGGATGCCGTAAGCGCGGCCCGTCCCGGCGCGCGGCGTGAAAACCTCGAAAATTACATCAAGCGGCTGGAGAAGCTGGAAGCCATCGCAACCTCCTTTGAGGGTGTGGAGAAATCCTACGCCATCCAGGCGGGACGCGAGATCCGCATCATCCTCAAGCCGGAGGTCATCAGCGATGACCAGATGGTCATTGTGGCCCGTGACATTGCCAAGAAGATCGAGGACGAGATGGACTACCCCGGCCAGATCAAGGTGAATGTGGTGCGGGAGACCCGCGCCGTGGATTACGCCAAGTAAGCCGAAAAGTAAACCGAAAAAAGAAAAAGCCCTCCGCAGGGGAAGCCTTGCGGGGGCTTTGTGCGTTTAGGGGGAGCGCGCGGAGGGGGAGAGGGCGGGCGCAGCCCCGGCGGCGGAGCCGCCGCAGCGGACGAAGTCCGCTGAAACCGTCCGGAGGACGGTTTGGGCTGCGCCCGGTGCCGGGATGCAGCAAAAACCGGAAAAAGACAGGGAAAGGACGGCCCAAATGGGCGGAAAACCCGGCAAAGCACCGGGCGGGGCAAAGCCGCGTAATATAAAAACAGACCCGGGCGCGGGCAGTAACCGGCGCGGGGGTCATGTAGGGGGCAGGGGGAGCAATCTCTCTGCCCCCGTAGTGATATTACAGCAGGGCGGCGCGATAGGCGGCCACCAGCTGCGGGAATGAGGTGCGGGCATTGGCAGCGGAGGGGCTGGGCAGCCCGATGGCGGGCAGACCAGCTTGGGGCTCCACCAGGCGGCGGTAAAGCCGTGCGGCGGTGCTGCCGGTGGCGGCAATGCGGGTGATGCCCGGGTACTGCCGCAGCAGACCGGGGATATCATTGGGGATGGGATCCCGGATGGTGCTGTCCGCGGCGCCGGTGATGGTACAGCTGGCCAGCACATCCCACAGGGCCAGACCGTGGGAGAGCAGCAGCTCGGCGCGGCCCTCGCTGGTCTTGGGGTCCTCCTCGCCGTACAGGGCCGCGATGACCGGCCAAAAGCGGTTCTGCGGGTGGGCGTAGTAAAAAGTCTCCGCGCGGCTGCGGGGACTGGGCATGGTCCCCAGGATGAGGGTATGGCTTTCCGCTGTGATGAGCGGAGCCAGCGGATGCAGAACAGTTTGCGGCATAGAGGGACCTCCGGTGGGTGCAGAGTGCAGGGACGGCCCGGCGGGCCGCGGCGCTATGGCGCCGCGCGGCGGCCTGCGGCCGCCGGCTCCGGCTGCGCCGGAGTGACCGCCGGGCCGGAAAACCCTGCGAAAAAATCAAGCCTTATTTTTTGCGGCGGGCCCGCAGCTTTTGCAGCAGGGGCTTGCCGCGCAGGAAAGCCCAGTACCAGAACGGCGAAAGCACCTGGTCAAATTCACCCGCCAGTTCTGTGACGCCTACCGAGTGGCAGAAGCCCTCCTTAAAGCGGTACAGGCCGTTTTCCTTGCTGAGGGAGTACACCCCGCCGAAATCGTAGAAATCCACGCCCAGGGAGCACGCCCAGCGGATCATTTCCGCCTGCATGGCATAGGCGGGCATCAGGTTGCGCTTCTCATTGCTGCTGGCCCCGTAAATGTAGAATACTTTACGGCCATAGTGCAGCGCGATGGCTGCGGCAAGCGGTTCGCCCTCGTATTCAGCCAGGCAGACGCGGCAGCGCTCCGGGCCGTAGGCCTCCAGCATGCGCTGGAAATAATCCAGCGGGCGGTGGCCGATGCCATCCCGCTCGCAGGTCTCCAGGTAGATGCGGAAGAAGGTTTCCAGCTCTTCGGCGCCGGCCCAGCGGGTGGTCACTCCCTTGCGGGCGGAAAGCCGGATATTATACCGGGTCTTTTCGCCAAAGGCGGGCATCAGCTCCTCCAGTGTTTTGCCCTCCAGCGGCAGGAACATATTAAACCGGGGCTGGATCTGATCGTGCAGGCCGCAGTTGCGGGCGCGGCAGCGCAGGCCCAGCTTTTCATATTTGGCAATGAGCTCATCGGTGTAGGGCGTTTCGGGGTCAAAGCGCAGCAGGAAGGCCCGGTGCTTTTTCAGCGCGGGGGCGGCTTCCCGCATCAGCGCGGCGATGGTTTCGGTATCGTAGGGATCGCAGACCGGCCCGCGGGGGGCGTAGGCCAGGGTGCGCCCGGCTACGGCGGGGGCAAAAATGATGCTCATGGCGGCGGTGATCTCTCCATTCTGCTCCAGATAGACCTGCTCGCCGACCCAACCCTTTTTAACATGGGCCCAGCCGCGGTCCTGCATCAGGTTGCCCCAGGGGCTGCGGGTCACAAATTCGGTATAGCGCGCCACGGCAGCGGCGTCATTTTGCTGCAGGATAGGCATGATGAAGGTCTCCTTTTCTTTCTTTTTTCGACCTGTTTTTTTATATTCGGGCGGTGTGTTTTGGGGATTGCGCGGCGAGAAACACCCTCAAAATAGCATAAATAATCCCAGGCACAGGGCACCAATATACCCCAGCATTTATGCGATTTCAGCCCGGAATATCCCAGTATTGTAAATCTTCCGTAAATAAAAGTGAAATATTAACCTTTCACATGCAAAAAAGGGGCCATTTTGCCGTATTAGTGAAAGGGCTCTCACCTGGGAGCCGGGACCCGATGGCGTTACAGCCCCAGGCAGCGGCGGGCAATGGCCAGGTCGGATTCGTAAAAATCGTAGCGGCCCTGCACCTTTTGGTAGTCCTCCTCGCCCTTGCCGGCCAGGATGAGAATTTCACCGGGGGCCAGTTCGGCGATGGACCGCTCCACGGCGGCGGCACGGTCCGGCAGGATGATGAAGCGGTGATGGGATTCCCCGATGTAACCGGCCATCTCCCGGCAGATCTCGGCCGGGTCCTCAAAGCCGGGGTCTTCGGCGGTGAGGTAAACAAAATCGGCGTATTCCCCGCAGAGGTGGCCGATATCCACCCGACGCTTCAGGTTTTTGTGGCCGGGGCAGCCGCACAGCACCTTGATGGGGGCGCCGGGGTAATCCTGCTTCAGGGAGCGGAACAGCGCCGTAAAGCTGAGGAAATTGTGAGCGTAATCCACAATGACGGTGCGGCCGTCCTTTTGCAGCACATTCATTCGGCCGGGGACGGAAACATCGGCAATACCGGCGGCTATGGCATCATCCGGCAGGCCAAGGGCCCGGGTGATGGTGATGGCGGCCAGTGCATTTTCGATATTGAAGCGGCCCTCCATGGTGATGCGGAAATCCCGTCGGGAATTTTTATCGCAGACGGTGAAGGTAAAGCCGGGGGTTTCCTTGCGGATGTTTTCCACCCACAGGTCGCAGGAGGGGTCATTGCCGCAGACCAGGACCCGTTCGGCATGGGCCTTGGCGGCGGCGTAAATTTCCTCGAAGCGGTCGGTGCCGCGGCAGATGACGGCGAGCTTGCAGTTTTTCATCAGCTGCAGCTTGCACTGGAAGTAATCCTCGAAATTTTCGTGCTCCAGCGGGCCGATGTGGTCCTCCGAAAGATTGAGGAACAGCCCAACGGTGAAGGGAACACCGTAGACCCGCTGCTGCTTGTACGCCTGGGAGGAGACCTCCATCGTCAGGTGGCGGATGCCGTGGGCCAGGGTATCGGCAAAGCACTGCTGCAGCTCCAGACTTTCCGGGGTGGTAAGGTGGGCTTCGGTGCTCTCGCCGCCGGTGTACATTTCCACGGTGGAAAGGACGGCGGTGCGGTGGCCGAGGGCGGTATCCAGAATATTCTTGATGAAGTAGGTGGTGGTGGTTTTGCCCTTGGTGCCGGTAAGCCCGATGAGGGTGAGCTGTTCGGCAGGGTGGCCGTAGTATTCGGCGGCCAGGACGGAAAGGGCCCGGCGGACATCGCTGACGAGGAGAGCCGGGGCGGCATTGTCATAGGGCTGCTCCGCCACATAGCAGGCGGCGCCGGCTTCCAGCGCCTTTTGCAGGTACTCCGGCTTGAAATTCAGGCCCTTGCAGACGAAAAGGGCGCCGGGGGCGACGGCCCGGCTATCGTAGGTGAGGGCAGGGAAGGTGAGCTCCTGCGGGCAATGGGGGGTCGAAAGCAGCAGGCCGTGCTGCCGCAGGGCGGCGGTGGCCCGGGAGAGGGTGAGGGTGTGTTCCATAGGGTACTCCTTACAGCGAGGGGCCGGTGGGGGCCGGCCCGGTATGGGAAAGGCTCCGGAAAGGGGCAGGGCGGGCCGCAGGCCCGGCGGCGCAGCCGCCGACGCAGGCGGAGCCTGCGTGTTTCGGCACAGCCGAAACGGCCTGCGGCCCGCAGCCCGCCCCCTGCAGGGACCTAAAAAATCACGGTTTGGCGGCCAGGGCCAGCAGCACCGGCTCCAGGATGCCCAGAACGGTGCGGCAGCAGCTGCCGTCAGAGTCCCGGGCGGGGTTATACTCCACACAGTCCAGGGCCACCATCTTGCCGGAGGCCGCCAGGGCCAGCAGCACATCGGTTACGGCCTTGGGGTCGGGGCCATCCGGGATGGGCAGACCGGTGGCGGGGATAAAAGACGCATCCAGACTGTCCACATCCCAGCTGACATGGCAGAAGGGAGTGGTGATATTGCCCAGCAGGCGGTGCAGCACCGCGGAGAGGCCCTGCTCCTTGATCTCGCTCATGCGGTAAAGGTGAACGCCCTGTTCCGCAATGATCCGCTCTTCGGCGGGGTCGATATCCCGGGCGAAGATGATGTGGACATTTTCCGGGCGCAGGACGGGCAGCCCCCCGCAGACGGAGGAAAGCTCCTGCCCGCAAAGGCCCAGCAGCGCCGCGATGGGCATGCCGTGGATATTGCCGGAAAGGGAGGAATTTTCGGTGTTGATATCGGTGTGGGCATCCACCCAGACGAGGGAAAGCTCCTCCGGGGAATAGTGCTGGGCGGTGCCGGCCACGGTGCCCAGTCCCAGGGCGTGGTCGCCGCCGAGGGTAACGGGGAAAGCACCCTCTCCCTGGGCGGCGGAAACAGCATCCCGGGTGGCGCAGCAGGCAGTCACCACCTCCGGCAGGTAGTGGGGGGCGGGCTCCTCCTCCCGGCGGGCGGTCATCGGTACAAAGGCGGAATCCGCCGAGGCGCTGATGCCATTGTGGGTGAGGAAGGAGAGAAGTCCGTTCTCTCCGCTGACGAGAGCCGCGCCGCCCATGGCGCAGCCGGTAGTGCCGCAGCCCAGCTCCAGCGGGGCCGCAATAAGTGAAAACCGCATAGCGGGTACCTTCCTTTCGGATCAATCAAGTTCTTCAGGGATATCTTGGGGTAAAAATCCCCAAATTAAACCGTACCCTATTGTACCACAGCAGCCGGGGAGAAACAACCGGAATTGTGTGAATATTTGGGGCGGGGCGGCTGGGGACACTTGGAGGGAGAGCTGCTGCGAGGGGAGAGTGCGGGCCGCAGGCCCGGCGGCGGAGC
>ERZ1504260.409-NODE-409-length-11755-cov-3.214615_pt1 | contig 11755 bp, 10 predicted proteins | sample MGYA00571879_ERZ1504260 | MGnify/ENA primary metagenome ERZ1504260 (study PRJEB39906, sample SAMEA3182110) | gut metagenome | biome: human; feature: gut; material: Stool; isolation source: human stools | place: Canada | collected 2013-04-23 ... | reverse complement strand
CATAATGCAAGCCTCTTCATAAGAAATATAATTATTAGATCGAGTGATATATACTTCATTCCCGACTAGATTCATATCACTTACCTTACAAAAAGGCAAATCACCATTTTGTTTACCCTGATACCTAATTGGAAACCCTATGCCATTTTGAAAAGATGAGAAATCACCTAATTTCTTAATTTCCCAATCATCAGGAATCACTCCAACTTCCGTCTTTTTGTACCCCTTGGGAATACTATTCATGACTACCTCCCTCCCGTGTCAGCCCCATTTTTTGCAAATGAGCCGTTACTCGCTCCTTGAGTCCGGCAACCTTCTGTTCAATCTCCGGCAGCGGGGCTGCATAACGATCCGCCAGAGTATTCAACTGCTGAGCAAATGCATGCATCACCCGTTCCACATCCTCATGGATGCTGGAACGAAGAGATGACAGCCATTTTTCCTCCACGACAAGCATTTTCCCCTCCTCCTCCGTCAAGTCATCGCAAGCACGCCGGGTTTGGAGACTCAGCTTCGTTTCAAGCGTTTTGATCTCTGCTTTCCATTCCTTGACGGAATTCTTTCGGTCAAGGAAATCCCGGAGGAATGCCAACTCTTCAGCTGCCAGCAGATCACCCTTGATTTCCTTGATGCGCCTTTTAAGAGCCGCCGGTTCAATCCTTTCCCACTCAAAGAAAAAGCCGCCATCTCCCTGCTGTTCCTCTTCCTGAGAATCAAGCTCCGCCTCCATCTGTTCAACTTGCAGGCGCTTCTGATGAAGCTCCTCAACCTCGTTCGGGAAGAAATGCCGTTGCAGCAAGGTCTCCGGCAGAAGGGGGCTTTCCCATCCCGTGATTTTTTCTTTTCCCTTTCTGTCCGTTTTGGTCAGACTGCTGGTCTTGAAAACCCAACCTTCGGCGGCGATGAGATAGACATCATCGCGCATCGGTTCTTCCCAGTAGTCCATCAAACGCTGGTACACATCGTATTCATCCACCAGGAGCATGTCGTGGAATAGAGCACGCAGCGAATCGCCCAGAGTGCGAATGAATTCCTTTGCATGCATACCCTCGTGAAGCTCCATCATGAGCTCGCGGGATTGCTGCATCCAATGGGATAAGCGGTCTTCCACCGCCGCACGAAACTTTTGAAACTCGGCACTTTCCAGAATAAATGACCGGATCTTCCCGGACGGTATGCTCAACACGCTGTACCCGGCATGAACGGAAGGAGAGAACAATTGAGAACGCAATTGAGGGAAAACGTGCCAGTAATCGCCCAATTCCTGAAGGTCGGCATCAGGAATTCCTCCGTTGAGGTGGGCAAAGAGATCCTGCCGCACTTCCCCGTCCGAAGAGTCGATATACCTGGGAAGATTCAAATTATAGTCGTTATCATCAATCTCGGCCAGAGGCACCATGCGGGAATACCCTGGTATTTCCTGATAGTCATGGAACACATCCATGGCCTTCTGGATATCCTGCTCGCGCAGGCGGTTCTTGGCCCCGTCCTTGATGAAGCCCTTGCTGGCGTCAATCATGAAAATACCGTCGCGGGCGGCGGCGTTTTCCTTGTCCAGTACAAGAATGCAGGCGGGGATGCCCGTTCCGTAGAACAGATTCGGAGGCAGGCTGATGATGGCCTTGATGATGCGTCTCTTGATCAGATTCCGGCGAATGTCTTCCTCTGCATTGCCCCGGAACAGAATGCCGTGGGGGAGAATGCACGCCCCCTTGCCCGTCCTGGGCTTCATGGACTTGATGATATGGAGCAGAAAGGCATAGTCCCCATTCTTTTCCGGGGGGATGCCGTCTTCAAAGCGGTGATAACGATCAGCGGACGGGTCGAAGCCCGTCATCCAGTTCTTTTGTGAAAAATGAGGATTGGCAACCACATAATCGAATGTCCGCAAGGCATCTCCATCCTTGAACCGAGGCTTGGCCAGAGTATTGCCATCGTGAATGACGGCGGTATCCTGTCCGTGAAGCACCATGTTCATGCGGGCAAGCCCCGCCGTGGAGCTGTCTTTCTCCTGTCCATGGATGGAAACCTTGACCGGAGAGGCTTCCGCTGCCCGCAGCAAGAGGGAACCGGAGCCGCATGCCGGGTCATAAAGCGTCACCTGGTGGGCGCCGCTCGCAGGGCGTTTACTCATGCCGATGACGGCTGCGATGAGCCGCGATACTTCAGCAGGTGTATAAAACTGCCCCTTCGATTTGCCGGATTCTGTAGCGAAGTTCTTCATCAGGTATTCGTAGGCATCGCCCAAAATATCGTCTCCATCGACACGGTTGGTCGTGAGATCCAGCTCCGGACGGCTGAAAATGGCAAGCAGCCGGGCAAGTTTTTCCTTCTTTTCCCGGGCATCGCCCAGTTTGTTGCCGTCATCGAAATCCGCCACATTAATGTTGCCGATTCCCGCATTGGCCGACGTGATTTTCTCGACCATCTTGTTCATCTTGTCGCCCAGATCGTTCTCGTGGCGGATGGCGTACATGTCATCGAAGCTTGCGCCCCGGGGAACCACGATCAGGGATCGACGTCCGGCCTTGTGCAGATCACTGATGTATTTGATGAAGAGCAGAGTCAGAATATAATCCTTGTACTGGGAAGCGTCCATGCCGCCGCGCAATTCGTCGCAGGCAGACCAGAGTGAAGAGTATATTTGGCTTTTTTTGATGGGCATAAGATGAAACAGATGTAGAACTACAGAGACAAGTACCATACAAAGCGGTATCCAGCCATCTCATTCAGAGTATTTCATCAAAAATTTGTTCCGCACTTATTGGATGCACAATCATGTAATTCTATTTTTGACCATAGTTGCGGATCATACGCAGTAAGCGGGAAGAAGAGATAAAAGGGATTGCCCGGACAGAGAAGGATGGTAATCTATGACAATTCCTGTTATGAGCCATCTTCTTGATTCCGTTTATTCACTTCTGAAAGAGTCTGCATCTCCCATGCATCCCAAAGAGCTTGCGACAGCACTCATCCAGCGTGGAATGTGGAGCTCAAAGGGAAAGACCCCCGATGCTACGGTAGGAGCACGTATCTATTGCGATATCAAGAAGCATGGAGACCAATCCCGGTTCATCAAGGCCGCAGAAGGGCTCTTTAGTCTTAATCCGAACGTGAAAGTCGAATTGCCGGACCCAGGGAAAAATGCAGGAAAGGCGGTTAAAAGGAAGCAACCAGAGAAGTCAGCAGGTTCCTATTCTTTTTCGGACTGTGCGGAAAAAATCCTTCTTCACTTTTCCGGGAATGCGCCCATGCACTACAGGGATATTACAAACAAAGCCCTGGAGTTGGGGTGGCTCAAGACGGAAGGGCTAACTCCCGAGGCGAGTATGTACGCGCAAATCCTGACAGAAATCCAGAGGAGGGAAAAGCAAGGGAAAATCCCGCGCTTCGAAAAGTTGGGCAATGGAATGGTTGGGCTGACCATCTGGAAATCAACCGGTTTGGAACGTCACATTGATTCGTTCAACGACAAACAAAGAAAAGTCCTGATGGAACGGATGATGCAATTAAATCCGCAGGACTTTGAGGAATTAATCACTACTCTGTTGAGTAAAATGGGATTTTCCGAAGTGAGCAGGACTCCCTACGGCGGAGATGGAGGCGTTGATGTGCGAGGCATTATGACGGTACAAGCCAAACGATGGAAAGCCAATGTTCAGTCTCCTGTCGTTCAACAACTTCGCGGCAGCCTGGGAACGGATGAACGCGGCCTGATCGTGACGACTTCCAATTTTTCCAAAGGAGCCAGGGATGAAGCGACTCGCACCTCTTCCCATACTCCTATTGACTTGATTGATGGAGATCAACTGGTTTCTCTTCTCGTGGAATACAATCTGGGAGTCAAAAAGAATCGTTACCAGCTTCTGGAACTGACTCCTTCCTTCTTCTCTGATGAGGAAGAAATATAGATGGGACGGATAAAAAAGAGGAGTCGATTAGGACATCCTCTTGAAGCCTTCCTCAGACAGCATGTCGTCTTGGAAGGCATATCTCATCGTCGGGCGATGAGGTTGTAAATAGCCTGCAGCAGCTGGGCGAGGATCATGGAATCAACGGGGTGGATGTTGAGACCAGGGATTTTCCTCTTCTTCCTCATAAAAGGAAGGAGGTCGATATTCGTTCCTCTGCTTGTTCCGGATGAACTCGCCAACCTTGTCCGAAGCATAGCCCAGCAGGATGCGGGTGAGCTCGAACAGGATGATTTTAATCATGGGCATGGCGTTTGTGAGTGGGTGACGGCGTCGATGAGGATTTGCTCCAAAGCCTGGACAATGGCCTCGGCGCCTTTTTTGTACACGACGACGGCGAGCAGTTTCCCATTGTGATGGAGAACCGCCCAGTAGCGCGTGTCCTTGTATTTGACGATGTGGTACATGGTTCCGGTATCTGGATGGATGTTTCTTCAACAAAGGCAGAACCACAGAAGCAGCCCTGCCATTATCAAGCCGAAGGCCAGCACGATTCCCCATTTGAGGAGTGCGAACAGCCACGGGAACAGGAACCAGCCTGCCACAGTCACGAGAAGAAAGGTCAGCATACGGATGTGGGGTGATGATGATCTTCCTGTTCGATGATCGTCTTCCTCCGTTTGGCGGATGAGCAGTCCACGGTGTTCCAGCAGGCGAATGATTTGCCTGACCCGTCCCCGTTCTTCCGGGTGGAAGGAGGAGATCAGCTCATCGCTCGTTTGTCCGGATACGGATTGTGTGAGGATCAGGACGGCGGCTTGCGCTCCCGTCAATGAGCAGGATGGATTCATGAGATGTTTCCTTTCCTGTTATCTTTTTTTATTACACTCAGGCGATCAGGCCGCAGACGGAATCGCACAGGCCGTGCAGAGCCTGGCTCCGTTTGGCAGCCACATGCGGGTTGACGGCCTTGAACTGCTCCGTGAAGGCGTTGAACAGGCTCCAGACGGTGCGGGGCCGGAATTCCTCATGAAGCGGCTCCCGCCAGTACCTGATGACTTCCGGCAGAACGGTCGGCGTGATGGCCCGGCAGTCGACCGCCCGGATCAGAAGATCATGAGCCGCCTTGTCGGTCAGTCTCTGTCTTTTGTAGACGGCGATCCGTTCGTCTTCGCGGTGGAATTGCTCTCCCAGCCTTCCGACGGCGCGGGAGGTCATGAAGCGCAGATCCCGCACGGCGAACCTCGTATGCTTCCGGGAGAGTTTCACTTCTCCGGTGAAGGCAAGGTTGTCGCAGACGAAGACGCGCGTTCCCATGACCAGAGAGGCCGGGAAGGTCTTGTCATGGGAATTGCGTATGCCGACAATCCACGAGTAGTCGCCGGGGCCATCGTCAGGACGCAGGATTTGGAGAACTCCGAAATACCGCTTTCCTTCATGGCTGAGGGAATGGGTGGTTTCCCCGATCCCGAAGCCGTGGGCGGTGAGCTGGGATTCCACTTCCTTCAGAAGGAAGTCGTGAGGAATCGGGAACCACGATTCCGTACAGGACGGGGTTTCCACACGGGACAGGGTTCTCCTGTCGACGACTTCGGCCCCGCAATGGAGGAGAAGCCCTTTACGGCATACGGTCGTAGGAACTACCGGAGCAGCTGCCGGTTCCGGCATGATATTTCTCCGCTGGAGGAGGGCTGCCTGTCTGGTATCTTCCAAAGGCAGGATATTCCGGGCTGTCGCCGGACGATGAGGCAATGCGATGATAGAATGCATATTAATGATGAATGTGAGTTGAAACGAAAACACCCGCTCCCCTGCGAATGGGAAACGGGTGTTGAGGAATGAAGTCAGAAGTTAAAGGCCTGTCTTCAAGTCTATATAACGGGCAGCCGGCAAGAATTGCTGCCTGCCGCCAACCGTCTGAGTGAATAGAAGGATGTCGTCTTTTTATCCTGAACTTGTCCGGTACTTCTCCGCAGCTTGTTCGGTACTTACTCGGTACGGAATTGCTTTCAAACCTTTCTCTCAAAGGAACCTTGATCCAAGACAGAAATAAACGGATTTTTGTGCTGGATGGAAACAGATTCGATGGAATACATGGTTCCTGCAATCTGTTCTCTACAAGTTCATTTCATGATAGGGGGCAAGGAAATGGCAGGTAAATTTCATCGAAGGGTATTGTAGCGCGTTCTGTAGGAGAGCATGTAGGCTCGTTTGGCCGAGGGAGAGAGGAATGAGCACTTCACTAGGGTCTCTACTTCTTCTCTGGATTTCATCAAATGGTCGATGACTGTCCTAATGCGTTTGTCCTGCATCCCCAGTTGCCGTCCGAACTCTTCAAACAGGTTGCGATTCGTGTGCGTGGATGCGCCCCGAAACAAGCCTCCGGACAGGGCGAAATCGCTGTCCTGAATGTGCAGGCTTGTGTTGAGCAGATCGTACGCGGGGGACAAGGTCATATCTCCCTGAAGAGTTTCCAGTACGGAAAAATTCTTCAAATGCGCGTCGCCGTTCGAAAACAGATAATTGAACAACACCAGACGGAAGAAGCGTTCCATTTCAATTTTCCACGCGGGGACGTAACGCTGGATGAGCTCTCCCATTTCCAGGTAGGAGTAATCATATTTGAAGTTGGAACCGCCCTGGGCGGATGTTTTCCCGGCCAGTGAGGCGAAGTCTTCCTTGCGTAGTTTACCGCCCTTCTGAGTGATGTCAAATCGCCGGGTGATATAGGCTGGTTCTCCGGTCTGAAAAAAGCATAGTCCGTTGGGAGCCGTTGAAATTCCGAATAGCTGAGCGGCAATTTGCATGGTCACGTGTTCGTTGGCCGGCATGTCGGAAGCCCGGGCGAGGCGTGATGAGATGGGCTTCAGAAGATGCGTTCCCTGTTCTCCCGACTTGGTCAGACGGATTGTTCCCTGGTCAACAATAACAGAGAGTTTTTCCTGAACCCCTGAGATGGAAATATGCTCGCGGTTTTTCAGAAACTCTTCCGGCTCACCATGAAGGCCGGGGGCGTCATAAGGAAGAATCGGAGACACTTTTTTACCGTCGAACAGTTTCCGCAATCCGGCCGGGCTGTAGGAGGTGAATCCGGGAACCAGCGTCGAGGGGCAACGGTCAATGTTCATCGTTGGTATAAGGCTGTACTGTTAATGCTCCAATCGTATCATCATGACCTGTTGCAAGGAGCAGCCCGAAATGATCCTTTTCATCCAGATGGAAATGACGGCACTGAATTTCCTTGTTGACGCCTTCCGAGAGCATGTTGAAGAAAACGGGAAATAGATGGGGGGAACGGTACTCTTCGGAGGTTTTAGGCATTGTCAGGCTGATGGGAGGAAGCTCTTCTCTCATCAGGTAGGAATCCAGATACCGGAATACATAGCTGGAAGGGGATTCTTCTGTCAACGTTCCGGCAGGGATATTCCGCAACAATACAAGGGCGTTTCTCATGATTCAGGCCCTTTCATCACATCGGTTCTTTTGGGGCTCAACGACATTTCCAGTCCCAGTACATCGAATAGTTCCATCAGGATTCTGAATGTCGGGTTGGCCTGCCCAAGTTCGATTTTATTGAGCGTATTGATCCCTATGCCGGAAAGTTCGGACAAATCCTTCAGGGTAATGCCCAGTATCCGGCGTCGTTCTCGAATGTATGTTCCGATATCACTCAAATTCACAATACAATGTGAAATATCATGTTTTGAATGTTCTGTCTACTCTGTTTTCTGGTAAAATCACAATATGATGTGATTTTTGGGAACTGAAGATATCTACTACTGAACAAGAGCTTGCTTTGAAAAGAAGTGTTTTGGTGATTAGAGCCGGAAAACTTCCCGGCTCAGGAATTTCTGGATATGGCAGATAAAACAAGACTCCGTTGCCGGAGCCCTCCATGGAAAGGCTCCGGCAACAGGGATATGCAGATGTTTACCGCATTTCAGGTGCAGCTGCCTCCTGAAGTCGAGCACAGCTTCCGAAGGAAGGAGCCTTGCGGGATGTTCCTCCTGATTTTTCTATCAGTTCGTTGATCAGGGAAGATGCCTCCAGCTTGTTCAACTGCGAGGCTCCCTTGCCGAAGCAGAGTACGGCCAGATCATGAAGTGCGGAATTGTTGATCCCGTTTTTACGTGCCAGCGATAGGATAACCTGCCTCTGTTTTTCCGAACAGCTCCACGCCGGTTCTTCGGGGTGAGATGTCTGAGGATTCGAAGACGGAGGCTCAGGCAGCCGTGAAACCTGACGCATGGCAGGAAGCGGAGCACCGGATATGCTTCCCGATCCATAGGAGGCATCAGGGACAAATCCGACCCGCCGGATCTGGGTATCTACAGCGGACTGGAGCGAGCTGTAGAGACGTTCTGCGGCAAAATCGAGTTCTGACGTATTTCCGATCTCCGTTTCGATGGAGACTTCAAACTGATGGGAGGAATACCCCGGCAGGCCGAGGCGCTTGCTGTAGTTGGCGATGAGTTTGATAGCCATGATGAATTGATATTATTGATGGTTAATGATAAAGGCCTCTGCACGCAATGCATGTAGAGGCCGGAAAATGGCGGATACTTGTCCCGCTCATCTTCATATAACACCATCGTCACCTTAATTGAGGGAGGAAGGGGGCTGATGATTCCGGTCAAATACCTCATTTATAGCAGAAGCCAGGCTTCCGATGTAATCTTGCGGGGGCGGCTCCGCCCCCGCTCGCTGGCTCTCTTTTTTCTTTTTCGCTTTCGCTCAAAGAAAAAAGAATCCGCTCGACGACGCAAGATTTAACACGGAAGCTCCCCTTCCGCCTCACCTTGGGCACACCCGTTAAAGGCGTGCCCAAGGTGGCCCTCCCTTCAATTTAAGGGAGCATGATTTGAATTCGTTTTTACCAAGGCATGATATCTTCCGGCATGTCTTTTCACGTATCCTTTTCTCTCCATTCTTCGCATGAAATTGACCGTTTCCACACCAAGGTTTCGGATGGGCCATCCCTCCGGCATAATGAGAGCTTTCAAGGCTTCCTCCTTGATTCGGCTTGCTCTCAGCTGGAGTTCACTATCCAGAGCTTCAGACCATAACCGCAGCTTACGATCCATATTAAGGACGGAAAACCACCATAGGGCTATGGAATCGGCAGAAGGCAATGGTTTGCTTAAACTATTCACCAAGTCCTCTATTCGTCCCCGTGAATGCTTAATGACATGATCAATAAGGCGGCACAAGTCATCCAGGCTGCTACACATTCGTCTTTTGCATGCGCCTTCAGGAAAATCCGCAACAAGCGCGCCTCTATTACATCTGAGCTCAAATTTGAAGATGTCAGCTGTCTTGGCGTAGCAAACAAGTTCCATGCCATTACGCGGATATCCATGGCAGGACACGAGGCTTTCCTGATCGTCCTTTCCGCAATCAATGGCGCCTGCCCGCTCTCCGTGTGTTCTAAATCGATTCTTTTTGAAATGCTTCTCAAAAAATGGCTTCATCTGATTGACGATGAATGGAGCATTCCCTGCGGAAAGATAATGGTAGCAGACTTCCATGCCTGCAAGAGTAACGCTTACCCCGTTGTCCCAAATGCTGCCCACAGGATATTTTTCTTGTTGGGTTTGGAAGTAAGCTCGCTTGATGTCCTCCCATTCCATATCAATCACAGCATTCAGCATCTTTTTGAGGTTAGCAGTGCGTTGTGCAGCAGTAATGGGTTCTGCTAACCAGTTAGCAGATTTCTGATCGGCAATGGCGGGATTGCTAAAATAAATTCGAGAGAACTGCTCTTGAGCCGTCTGTTGATCGGCGGTTCCATCTATCATCCAGAGATGATTTCTTAGTGTTCTCAGAAGGTTTACTGAGATATACATGGTTATGAGGATACTTTCCTCTTTCTGGCTGATGACAAGCTCCACATGGGAAAGAGGTGGGGGGACCTCCCTTAACGAAGGAAATGGCCAGAAGGGTGCGAATTGTCCAGGCAATGAACAATGGTTGACAGGAGCATTCCGAGGCCTAGGCCCTCCTTGATAAGGGGACGGTAAATAGAGGGTGAGTTTCCTGGTCGACAATTTCAGTTCATTCTCCCGGGATGTTTTTTGGTGAACGTTGTGCAACAGGCTCTTCCCCAAAGCATGATTTGAAGGATTGCCCTCCAGATGTTTGATGAACCCATGTAGATCGGTTATGCCATGCAGAGCTGTCTTGACGGTTAGAACGATTTTGTCAGGCAGGGCTTTTTCTTGAGAAGGAAGTGGACATCCCCAAAAGAAGGTATCCCAAGTGCATGGGGTGTGAGAAGGGACTGCTTGGAATGGTTGCTCAGTTTGGTATGTATTTTCTAGTTCACAGAGAGCCTTTGTCTTGGGCTTCCGGATGGATCTGCATCTCCGGACCATACCGAAGAGGGATGGATGACCTCGCTGTTTCAAACGCTGTTCCGTTGCGTGAACGTCTACAAAGCGACTTTTCCCGATACTCAGGACACATAGAAGCCCCTTTTTCTCCAAGTTGTAGACTGTTCTGCGGCACGGGATGGCAGAAGGAGGGAACAAGGAAGGAAAAAGGGACAATTTGACAAGGGTTGTTTTCCCTAATTCATATTGGAAGCCCTTCTGCAGGGCCTGCGCTTCCAAGCATGTCTTCAATGCCGACAGATGTATAACCCTTTCTTCATTTATTCTTTTGCAGGGAAGAATTCCTTCTTTGATCCATGAATAAATGAGTACCCGGGAGGGTGTAGAGCCTAATGAAAAAATCTCGTTATTATCTACGAATTCTTTGATTCGACAGTATTGAGATTCCGATATGGAGGATGCCTGTGCTGACCGCATCCTTTCGGAATCTACTCAGACTGCGGGTAATTTAATCAACTATCGGACATGGAATTTCCTCTCCTGACTTTCAGTCACAAGCAACTTACAATGAATATGCCAAATATCGAGCACGTCCTATATCCGTAGTACATGAGAAACGGATACAGAGAGGACATGGTTCCTGCATGCCGACTTTTAAAAACTCAATGGTTCATTTTCCGAAAAATGAAATCCATTTTTACGAAGTCGGAAACCAGCCGAATCCCCAACGAGTCAAAAGCTGTGCCAACTTGGTATTGGATGAACATCTGGCTCCTCCTTCCTGCAGCTTGGAAGAAATGGACAGGATTGAAGAAGAGTCTTTCTTGCAGGAGGTGGGAGGCGCAAACAATTGAAGCCATTTTTCACGTACATCCCAGCGAGTGAAATTTTTGAACCCTTTTTCCACGCACAGCGCGATCAAAACAAGTTTGAGTGCACGCCAGGTATTGATCCCATGGGGTTTTTCTGCCGGCAGGATCGTATCCATGGCAAGAATTCTGTCTACTTCTTTGGCTATTTCGGCGGAGGTAATATCCAACGTCCAACCCAAGGTGTCTCCGCCGTCCAATAGAGATTCATTTTCAAAATCTTCAACGGGCGTTTCCAGAAACTTTGCGGCCTTTTTCAAAGGTAATGCCCTCAACATGCCAGCAGCTCTACGGAGTTTCAGTATCAACTGTTCGCATTCCTGAGGTGTTTTAACGATGGATTGCGCATATACAGCTTCGCTTCTCAATACTTTTTCATCATCAAGAGAACAGTTCGGGTCGAAAAGATCGGTTGATTCGAGCCTCATGCTTTCGACACAATACGATTCCCAGGGCAAGGAGTAGTAAAGGTTCAGATACTCTTCCGAAAAACGTCCGAATTCATCTACTACACCAGCTTCCTTGATTTTTGGGGTCATACGCTGCTTGGGGAAAAGAACCTGCTTGTATTGAAAGGAAGATGCGTGGATCTCAATGCGAATAGGGGCATTTTGGGAATACCTCCACGCACGCAGATACCCTC
>ERZ1504260.404-NODE-404-length-11838-cov-24.496817_pt1 | contig 11838 bp, 10 predicted proteins | sample MGYA00571879_ERZ1504260 | MGnify/ENA primary metagenome ERZ1504260 (study PRJEB39906, sample SAMEA3182110) | gut metagenome | biome: human; feature: gut; material: Stool; isolation source: human stools | place: Canada | collected 2013-04-23 ... | reverse complement strand
CTCCTGGTAGAGGATGATGAAAACCTCGCCTATATGGAGAAAAGTTGCTTCGAAGATATCATCGGAGGATATGAGGTGAAAACTGCCGTAAACGGCAAGGAAGGACTGAAAGTGTGGCAAGACTTTCAGCCCGATGTTATCGTATCTGATATCGACATGCCCATCATGGACGGAATAGAAATGGTGAAGAAAATACGCGAGGTTGACGGAAAAACCATAATTCTGTTTACCACCGGACTCACCTCGCCGAAAGACCTGAAGGCAGGTTATGCCGCCGGGGCCAACAACTATGTGAAGAAGCCGTTTATTCCGGAAGAGCTTGATGCTCATATACATAGCCTGCTTCAGCTGAAAGCCGGAGCCCGCAGCGAAAACGCCAGCAACCAGATAAAACTGGGTAAATACATTCTAGATGCCGACCATGCTACTCTGAAAGATACGCAGGATGGTAAACAGAAAATGCTCACCGCACGAGAGGCAAAGATTCTGGAACTGCTGGCAGTAAACAAAAACGAGGTGGTGCGCCGCGAAGCCGTGTTGAGCCGCTTCTGGGGCGTGGAAGACAAAGACTATTTTGCTTCCAGAAGTTTGGATGTATTCATCAAGAAAATCCGCACAGCGCTGGAAGACGAACCGGGCGTAGAACTGAAAACCATCAGAGGTGTGGGATTCAAACTCATCGCAGAATAGACATCCCCCCCTCATAACATCATACGAGAATCAAATTAGAATAAAGAAAAAAGACAGAAAAGACATCATTATGCTGAAAGCGATATTATACTACATCCTGTTTCTGGCAGAATATCTCATCACCATCTTCCTGGGAGGATTCCTGGTGGGACTCTACATGGCAATGAACATGGATTCGGGCTCCCACAGCCAGCAGATAGGAGCCCTGAAGGAATCCGTCTATCCGTTTATAATAGTCATCGGATTTCTGGGCATACTCATCGTATGGTTCACCTTCGGACATTACAAATTCTCCAGGTTCTCGCTTGGAAAGGTGATTCCTGCAGCCAAATGGAAGGCGATGACCATTTGCACCATGCCGATTCTAGGCTTCACCATGGTCTTCTATTCCATCATGAATCTCTTCCATCTCGACTTCCTTCCCAAGCAGATGATGGATATTAGCTATCTCGGCTTCCTGCCTTTTAATATCAACGGATCGTTTATATTTGCCTACATATTCTTCGGCGCCATTCAGGAGGAACTGATCCGCTACGGCAAGAAGAGTTGGGTGCAGCTGCTCACGCTCTCGATCATGATGCTGCCAGCCAGCATGATGTCGGTAACACCCAGTGGTGATATCAATGTAGATCTGACCGTGCTCGGTTTTATCACCCTCTGCTATTGCAGCTGGATATACGGCAAGACACGCAGCACCATCATTCTCTTCGTGCTTTATTTCGTATCCAATCTGGTTCCCTTCCATTTTGAATCGAAAGTGCTCGGCATATTGCTCCTGATAGCCGGTACGGCATTAACCATAGGCGGATTCGCTGCCCTGAGCAGGAAACTGCCTGAAATGCTTGTGAAAGATGAAAACGAATAGAACCAAAATACTCAGCACCACGGCGCTGATAGCCGTGCTCTGCATGCAGCTGTTCTGGATGTGGAACTCCGTCGAGATGACCGTTCACCAGATGGGGTTTGAAACACCCTGGAACCTGGCACCGGATGTCAGGGCACAGGCCCTGCTCGCAGCCTTTTACGAAAGCAAGTTCACCGTTCTCACCTCTCTCCTCACCACGGTGGTCATCATCCTGAGCCTCATCGACCAGATTAATTATATTGATGAGCAGGAAAGGGTGCGACTGCTGCGCGAGGACTTCTCCTATGCGATGGTTCACGATATGAAATCGCCCCTTACCTCCATCATCATGGGAACCAAGTATCTGCACAGCGGCGTACTGGAAAAGAAACCGGAAATGAAGGAGAAATACTTCTGCATCGTAGAAGACGAGGCACAGCATCTGCTTGCTCTCATCAACCGCCTGCTCACCATCTCGAAACTGGAGCACGGCAAGCTGCATATTCAAAAGGCGGAAGTAAATTTGGAAACGATGATAGAGGATGTGGTGGATAAATACAAGGCGAAATCGGCGAAACCGATTCATATCACCACCCACATAGGAGCCACCACCGCCCTGGCCGACGAGGAATATCTGAAGGAAGCCATCAGCAACCTGGTGGATAACGCCACCAAATACTCTAAGGAAGAAATCAATATCCAGATTTCCACCCTAGAAAATGATAAGAACGTATATATCAAAGTATTCGATGAAGGTATCGGCATTGCCAAAAGCGAGCTGAAAACCATCTTCAACCGCTTTGAGCGTGCTGCAGAGCACGAAAAGGATGCCAGGAAAACCCGTGGCGGCTTCGGTATCGGCCTGAACTACGTGCTGCAGGTAATCAACACCCATGGCGGCAGGATAAGCGTAAAAAGCGAGAAAGGCAAATGGTCGGAGTTCACCATATCGCTGCCGAAATAATCTGCTTGCACAGCCATATTAATAACAAAGCTCCCGATGCATCATGCACCGAGAGCTTTGTTTTATCTTATTTCACGATTGAAGAAACCGGATTTCTCACACCCTTCATTCCTACGAGGAATGCCTTGGCAGCACCAAACTTGAGGAACATATCCAAACGGATAGGAATATGATTCTCATCATCGGTTACATAGAAATCTACGATTCTCTTATACTTGCGATTCTCATACTCCATATAGGCAAGGCGCAGGCAACGGTATTTCACACCATTATCTGCCTTGATGGTAACCTTACCATCAAACTTTATCTGAGCTGGAGTGCGGTTCTTTCCATCAGCAATAGGGAATTTTACGGTATAACCCTTCTTCCAGTTGGCAGGATTGAAACTGCGGGCACGCAGGAAGATGTTCATCATGTCAAAAACACAATCATCGTAGGTGGCATTCTTCCATACATGCTTGCCATCATGCTGCTGACGGTGCTGCTTGAGATGACACCTACCGCCAGAATAGCTGTAGAATACCTCATCTACCGTATAGCGCTTGCCCTCGTGAGCTCCCTTACGGAAATACATAGGCGCCAGATCGGTGCCGCTGTAGCAGAGCAGAGTGTCGCGAAGCACAAAGATATCATCTACACGCTTATTGCCTCTTGTAACAAGAGAACCGCGATAAGCAGGCTTACCATGACGGGTGGTTTGGACGATAGACATACTGGCATTACCAGCTTTTACCCAAACAAACTTCCAATTGTAATACAGATTGTAAGTAAGGAACTCACCCGACTTGAAGGCTGTATTACGGAAGGTACACTGGGCAGACACCGTAGTGCTGACCAGAAGTAGCAATAATGCAATCCCGAATGATTTGATCGTTTTCATAACTCTTTATAATTTAGGAATGTACTCGATGCCAAGTTTCTTGGCACGTTGCGCATTCTGGTTCTTAACTTTCTTTTCTTTATCAGGCTTCTGCTTGGTAATGGCACCAGGCTTCTGACGGGAAAGTTCACGGGCCGTAGGATCCCAACTCTCGGTTAAATCCCATTTAGCCTTGCATTCTATCACGTCTGGATAGTAATACACCTCTTCTGCCTGTTCATCCTTATCATAGCAGCCTGCATCCCACTTGCCGTTGCCGTTGCGGTCTACTATCAGACGCATGTAATACTTCTCCGGCTTGAGATAATAGAATTCGGCTACTCCGTTCACTGCCTTCACTTCTTTCACCACCTGATCCTGCGCATTGAGTAGCTGAACGAGGAGCGGATGATTGTCGAAATCGTGCGTTACATTAATAAGCAACGTACCGTAAGTATCCAGGGAATTGACCTTGAAACCCTGTTTCACAGGTTTAGATACAAGTCCGTAGATGTCCTGGAATGCGGCAGAATCAACCTCCAGACTATATTCTATGTCCGGACGCCACTCGCCTCTCAGAATATACTTGCGGTTGCCCAGCGGCTTAAACTCCATCGGCGCCCTATACCATAGCGTATCATGCTTGGCATAGAGATGAATGCCTGCTGTATCGGCTTTGGCAAGCGGCGTATTGAAGGTGAAGATAACATTCTTGTCAGGATCGAGCTGAGAAGAGACACTCATCTGAACATCAAGCGGTTTTACAGCCATCACGCTATCATAAGGTTCACCCTTCTTCTTCAGTTTTTCCTGCTTCTTGGTCCATTTCTCCAGTTCCTTAGCCTGCGCCTTCATACGCTTTTCGTAAGGTTCCTTCGAAAGAATTTCGAGCGTATCAGTCTGGTTGCGGAGCACGCCCGTACTGTCTGTTATACGGTAAGTAAGCTCAATATTCAGCGTATCCTGGTTGACCAGCGCCGTATCCTTGAGCCAATAGGTAAGCGTATCGTTCTTCTCCGATTTTTCCAGAATAAAGGCATCTTTCTCATTAAAATTCAAGCCCTTGATCTGTGGCAGGATAGAATCACCATAACTGTAATAGAGCGAGAAGCAGTTGGCCTTCTGACGCTCTGCCTTGAGGAAGAAGCGGTCGGAAACCTGTTCGGTAAAGGCACGGAGCACTACATTATCCGGTAGAAAATGAGTATAATTAACCTGATCTATCGACTTGATATGCAAGGAATCAATCCATGTAGTATCCTGTCGCACATCCGGCTTGCTTGACGGCACGATAATATCATGAGAAAAAGCGAGTTTTTCGCTTTTCTGGCTGAATATATAGTTGCCATCCATATCCTGCAGGGCATAGATGCGGTAAGAGCCCGGAGCCACACCTTTTATGACGAAGCGACCACGGCTGTCGGTACGGCTTACACGCAGCATAGGCTTGGTCTTGAAGGCTGAATCGGCATGATCAGCGTAAAGACCTACCAGAATACCCTTGATAGGCTCCAGATTCTCTGATTCGAGCACATATCCCGACACCTCCATCGTATCGATGACCTCGCCGGTAGAGAAACAGTAGGTATAGTTTCCCATCGGATTGCCCTCGTTATTATCGCTGATGGCATCGGAAAAGTCGATGGTATAGGTAGTATTCGGCTTAAGCGAATCTACCAGAGAAATCTGAATATGCTTGCCCGAAGCCTTGATTTCAGGCACTTCGAGCTGCGGAGGCGAAACAACCACTTTCTCGGTAGGATTATCTACCTTGATATATTCGTCGAAATAGATATTCACCTTCTTCTGCTTCACATTTACGCCCTTATCAGCTGGCGAAGCTCCAATCACCTTAGGAGGAGTTTCGTCGAACCAACCACCATCCGGCTGTCCCATCTTGGCACAGGATACCAACATGAGGAAAGCTAAGACGTAGAAAGGCAGAAACAGTGAATTTGCCTTCAACTTGCTCTTTATGTCGTTCAATTGAATCATTCTTTATATCTTCTTAATATCGCAGCATTACTTCAACTTCAGGCGGAAGAAGCATACAGCTTGTTTTATTTGTTCATCATGAGCATCTCATCAATGTTCTTGCGGCTGTTGCTCAAGCGTGGAATCTTATGCTGTCCACCTAACTTGCCCTTGCTCTTCAGCCATTCATTGAAGAGTCCCGGCTTGGCCTTCACTATCTCCAGATGCTGGAGGGTAACGTCGTGAAAGCGCTTGGCCTCATAATCGCTGTTGATTTCCTGCAGCTTCTGGTCTAACAGACTGGCAAATTCATCGAGGCTGGCTGGCTCCTGAGAGAACTCTATGAGCCACTGGTGACGGCACTTGGCATTACTGTCCATATAAACCGGCGCAGCGGTATAATCAGAAACCTGAGCACCCGTCTTCTCGCAGGCATAAGCCAATCCCTTCTCAGCATTATCCATAATCAGTTCCTCGCCAAATGCATTAATAAAGTACTTGGTACGGCCGGTAATGACAAACTTATAAGGATTCTTGCTGGTAAACTGAACCGTATCGCCGATGAGATAGCGCCACAAGCCACAGGAGGTGGTGATGATCATAGCGTAGTTCTTGCCTACCTCAACACCCCAGAGAGGCACAACGGTAGGATTCTCGCTGCCGAATTCGTCCATAGGGATAAACTCGTAGAATACATCATAATCTATCATAAGCGACATGGCTGGGTCTGCCGGATCATCCTGCAGTCCGAAGAATCCCTCGCTGGCATTATAAGTCTCCATATAATGCATGTTCGGCGAAGTGATGAGCTGTTCATACTGCTTGCGGTAAGGAGTAAAGGCAATACCGCCATGGAAGAATACCTCCAGATTAGGCCATACCTCTTCCAGATGCTTCTTGCCGGAAAGTTCCATGACACGCACCAGCACACTAAGCATCCAGCTAGGAACACCCGAAATATTGGTTACGTTCTTATTCATCGTTTCGCAGGCAATAAGGTCGCGTTTCACTTCGAAATCGCTCAGGAGAGCAGTTGACTTCTTAGGAACACGCACCAGATTGGCAAGCGGATTGATATTTTCGATGAGGATAGCGCTCAGGTCACCCACCAGACTATCCGACACATTATAGTTAGGCGAATGGCTTCCACCTAAGATAAGGCTCTTGCCATCAAAGAGTCTGCTCTTCGGATTATTGCGCAGATAATAGGCTACGGCATCAAAACCTCCGGCATAATGAATGCCATGCAAGCCATCATGAGAAACCGGGATAAACTTACTCTTATCGTTGGTGGTGCCAGATGACTTGGCGTACCATTTTACCAGTCCCGGCCATAGAATATCCTTTTCGCCATGACGCATACGGTCGATATCCCCCTTCAACTCCTCGTAGGTATTGACAGGAATATTCTGTGCAAATTTATCATAACTGTTGGTGGTATTTAATAAATGCTTGACACCATATTCAGTATTTTTTCCTTTATTTATAAGGTGCATAAGCACTTTATGCTGCAAATGTTCTGCATCATAGACATACTTCTCCAACTCCTTCTGCCGAGGTTTGAAGACGTTACTTACTATCGTTGTTAAACTCATATCTAGATATATATCATTTAAGTAGATGCAAAAGTAAATCAAACTTTTGATATAGAGAAAGTTTTTACTATTTTTTAATACAAAAGGGTAAGATAAAGTATACAAAAAGGAAATATACAACACAAAAGACTCTCATAAGTGGCGATATTTACCATCTTATGGGAGTCTTCTGTTAAATCGTATTTTCTATCCGGAAAGAGATACAGTTTACTCATCGTTACCGAAAGCTGCCGCTTCGGCAGCGGCAATAATCTCTTCTCTTGATAATTCCTTAGGCTGAGCCGTGATGTCGCTCAAATCGAACTCATCACTCTCCTTCTTTTCATCCTTCATCTCGACCTGCACTTCAGTTTCCTGGGCAGTTTCGGCAGATTTCTCTGTGAAAACCTCCTCTTTGAAAACATTGATGTGCTTCTCCTCTACCGGTGCGTTTTGTGCATCAGCATCCTGCGAGATGATGAAATCGTCTTTCACTTCTGTGTTAGGCACGTTTTCAACAGGTTCCTCTTCCATCTTGGTGCGGTTAGCCTTAGCTGTGAACACAGCATCAATATACTGTGGTTCTTTGCGCAGTTTTTCCAAGCTAGTCTTAGAAGCCACCTGCTGGCTTTCCTTCTTGGAATAGCCCTTTCCTACTCCACCTTCAACACCTTCGAGTACAACCTGATAGGTGAAAATCGGGCTACCATTCTTGTCTTTTTGCTGGTCTAGCATAACGAAATCCAGCTTCACGCGGTTTTTCTGGCTCCATTCGATGAGTTTGCTCTTGAAGTTAACCTCCTTATAAGCCACCTTATCGATGTTTATCATTTGTGCCAGAATACGTTTCTGCATAAAATACATGCAGGCATCGTAACCACGGTCCAGATAAATGGCACCTACCAAAGCTTCGAACGCATTTCCTCCCATATAACTGTTATGAGAAGAACTGTGTCCATTAGAAAGAATCAGCTGGTTGATGCCCATTTCCTGTGCCAGTTTATTCAGCGTATCACGCTGCACTAACTTGCTTCGGGTATTGGTAAGGAATCCCTCACGCTTGCCAGGGAAATGCTGGTACACGATATCTCCTACTACAGCATCCAAAACCGCATCACCCAAGAACTCCAACCGCTCATTGTTCACTGGTTTTCCCTTAGAATTGCGGTGCATGATGCTCTTGTGCAACAGCGCCATCTTGTAGTAGCTGATGTCGTGAGGATAAAAACCGAGGATTTCATATAAAGACAAATAAAGCTCTTTATCCTTGCGGAAAGAGAGCTTTATCCTATCTATAAAATTATTCAGCATACTTCTTGAATACTACACAGCAGTTGTGACCGCCGAATCCGAAAGTATTACTCAATGCAGCACGAACCTCACGCTTCTGAGCTTTGTTGAAGGTAAAGTTCAAGTTGTAATCGAGCTCTGGATCATCATCACCCTCTTCGTGGTTGATAGTAGGAGGAACGATATCGTTCTTCACACTAAGAACACAAGCCATAGCCTCTACTGCACCAGCAGCACCAAGGAGGTGACCAGTCATTGACTTGGTAGAACTGATGTTGAGCTTGTAAGCTGCATCACCGAAGACAGCCTTGATAGCCTTAGCCTCTGAGATATCACCTACGTGGGTAGATGTACCGTGAACATTGATATAGTCAATGTCCTCTGGCTTCAGATTGGCATCAGCAAGTGCACGCTCCATAACGAGCTTAGCACCAAGACCCTCAGGATGAGATGCTGTGATGTGATAAGCATCGGCACTCTCGCCCTCACCTACCATCTCAGCATAAATCTTCGCACCACGAGCCTTAGCGTGCTCAAGTTCCTCGAGAATCAAGCAACCTGCACCCTCGCCCATAATAAATCCATCACGGCTTGCGCTGAACGGACGTGAAGCATGCTCTGGGTCATCATTACGTGTTGACAACGCATGCATAGCATTGAAACCACCTACGCCACAAGCGCAGATAGCAGCCTCTGCACCACCGCTAACGATGATGTTTGCCTTACCCAAACGAATCAGGTTGAAGGCATCAGCCAATGCATTGCTTGAAGAAGCACATGCAGATGTAGTAGTATAGTTTGGTCCGTGGAATCCAAAGTGGATGGAAATCTGACCAGAAGCGATATCTGCAATCATCTTAGGGATGAAGAATGGGTTAAACTTAGGACCATTCTCCTCGTGAGTACCATAGTACTTCACCTCATCCTCGAAAGTCTTGATACCACCGATACCTACACCGAATACAACGCCAACGTTGTTCAAGTCTTCCTTCTCAAGATCGATATTAGCATCCTTTACACCCTGCATGGCAGCAATCATAGCCAACTGGGTATAACGGTCAAGCTTGCGAGCTTCCTTACGATCAATCCAATCATTGATGTTCAGGCCTTTAACCTCGCAAGCGAACTTGGTCTTGAAAAGGGTTGTATCGAAATGAGTAATAGGCGCAGCACCGCTCTTACCAGCAAGGAGGCTCTCCCAAGTTTCCTCAGGAGTATTACCAACTGGAGTCACAGCACCGAGACCTGTTACAACAACTCTCTTTAATTCCATTTAGTATAATTTAGCTGCTAAATTACTTAGCGTTCTCCTCAATGTAAGAGATAGCGTCACCTACAGTAGCAATCTTCTCAGCCTTATCGTCTGGGATAGAGATAGAGAACTCCTTCTCAAACTCCATGATCAACTCTACAGTATCCAAAGAATCTGCACCAAGATCATTTGTGAAGCTTGCCTCTGGCTTAACTTCAGCCTCATCAACACCGAGTTTATCAACGATAATTGCCTTTACTTTGCTTTCAATTTCTGACATAATTGTAACTTTTAAAATGTTTATAAATCAATTTCTAATTAAAAATCTGAGTGCAAAGGAACACTTTTTTTTTGAGATAAACAAATATTTTGGCGAAAAAAGTGCATTATTGTGCACAAACACCCCCTAATTGTGCATATTTTTGGCATTTTTTTCCTTTTTTGTTGGTCGTTTCAGATTATTTTGTTACTTTTGTACGGTATTAATTAAACATTTAAATCCATTATGACATTTACAGAAAAAGCCAATAAGATATTTAATCAGGCGATAGCCGATTATCATATCAAAGACAACATTGATACACCAATCAATAATCCATACCAGGAAGGTAGCATCGAGAACTGCCTTTATCTGAAGTGCTGGATTGACACTGTACAGTGGCATTTCGAGGATATTATCCGTGATCCTCAGATAGACCCGGCTGAAGCACTCGTATTAAAGCGCAGAATCGACAAGAGCAACCAGGACAGAACTGACCTCGTTGAGCAAATCGATACTTACTTCCGCGAAACATACAAAGACGTGAAGGTTCTGGATGATGCACGCATCAACACTGAGAGTCCTGCATGGGCTGTTGACCGCTTGAGTATTCTTGCCCTCAAGATTTATCACATGAAGGAGCAGGTGGAACGCCCGGAAGCTTCGGCTGAGCACAAAGCGAAATGCCAAGCCAAACTGGATGTACTCCTGGAACAGCAGGTAGACCTTTCTACAGCTATCGACCAACTCTTGGAAGATATCGAGGCTGGACGCAAATACATGAAGGTTTACCGACAGATGAAGATGTACAACGATCCTTCAACAAATCCTGTACTCTACAAGAAATAAAAAAAACAGAATAGGAGAGCGCATATACCTTATTATATAATAAGAGGTATGGCTCTCTTTTTTCACCTTATATTATATTATAGAAGAAAAAAACGATGAAAACTGAGCATATCCTGGTAATTAGATTTTCAGCCATGGGCGATGTAGCCATGACCGTACCTGTAATTCAATCTTTGGCCAAACAATACCCGAAAGTTAGAATTACTGTGCTCAGTCGTCCCTTTGCCCGTCCTTTCTTTGAAGACTTGGCTCCTAACGTTGGCTTTATGGAAGCTGATATAAAGGAGGAGTACAAAGGGGTGAAAGGACTCAACGCACTCTATCGCCGATTGATAGCCAAACAGTTTACAGCAATTGCCGATTTACATAGCGTGCTGCGTTCCGATTATCTGCGTATGCGCTTCAACCTGGATAACTTCAAGGTTGCACATATTGACAAACATCGCAAGGGAAAACGCAAGCTGGTAGCTTCTAATGGTAAAAAACTTGTGCAGCAACCTACATCGTTCCAAAACTATGCTGATGTTTTTGCACAACTTGGATATCCTATCCACATGGATTTCACATCTATCTATGGGGATGGAAAACAAGGAGATTTAAGTATCTTACCACAGGAGGTGTTCGGAGTAGGAGAGAACGCTATCTCACTAGAAGACAAGCACATAACAGAGCCGTGGATTGGTATTGCTCCCTTCGCTGCACACGAGGGAAAAATATATCCGATACAACTGATGGAAAAAGTTATCCAGCGACTTATCCACAATCATCCACACGCTCATATCTTCCTTTTCGGTGGAGGTAAAGACGAAACACCAGTGATGAACGACTGGGCTGAGAAGTATCCACAGCTCATTAACGCTTCTTCTCATCTTAACGGATTGAAACAGGAACTCATCCTGATTAGTCATCTGCACGTTATGGTGAGCATGGATAGTGCCAATATGCACTTGGCATCGCTTGTAAACACTCCTGTAGTAAGCATCTGGGGAGCTACCCATCCATACGCAGGTTTCATGGGCTGGCATCAGGATCCTGCCAATGCCGTACAGCTTGACTTACCTTGCCGCCCTTGCAGTATCTATGGTAACAAGCCTTGCGCTAGGGGAGACTTCGCATGTATGAAGAATATCTCTCCTGAACTGGTAACAGAAAAAATTGATTCTGTTTTGAACAAAAGATAGGGAATCAGAACTTCTATATATAATAATATATCAGAAACCTATATATAAATCAATACTGCGTTAAATTAATATTTAATCGTCTGTAAATCAATAACTTATATT
>ERZ1504260.352-NODE-352-length-12736-cov-4.467471_pt1 | contig 12736 bp, 10 predicted proteins | sample MGYA00571879_ERZ1504260 | MGnify/ENA primary metagenome ERZ1504260 (study PRJEB39906, sample SAMEA3182110) | gut metagenome | biome: human; feature: gut; material: Stool; isolation source: human stools | place: Canada | collected 2013-04-23 ... | reverse complement strand
TAATGAACAATGCGCCCTGTAAGGGCAACACCTTAATAATTAAGCTTTTGCCCTTACAGGGCGTATGGTTTGTGTGTGCCTTTTACCCCAGGGCGTTGCCCTGGGCTATGTTGTGCTGCCCCTTCGGGGCGTACAGTTAGCGACTTTTGACACCCCTTCTTTATTGTGTTTAGAACGGATAGCCGATTGCGAAATGAAGGCTCTGGCTGTCCTTAAAGCGGTCGAAATTGTAGAAGCCGTTTCTATATGGCAGGTGTAGACCTATGCCCCAATCGAGACGTAGCACGAAGAAGTCGAGGTCGTAGCGGATGCCGACGCCCGTGCCGAGTGCCATCTCCTTAAGTATATTCTTCGGTTTGAACACAGCACCTGAACGGTCGCTGTCGCTGCGTAGTGTCCACACGTTGCCTGCATCGAGGAATAGTGCACCATAGAGATTTCCGAAGAGACGTGGACGATACTCAAGGTTGGCCTGCAGCTTCATATCGCCTGTCTGGTCGAGATACGAGAGGTAGGATGTCTTAGCATGATAGCGACCCGGACCGATGCTGCGCACGTTGAACGCACGTATGCTATTGGCACCACCTACGTAGAACTGCTCGCTGTAGGGCGCACTGATAGCGTTGCCGTATGCCCATACCACGCCCATATTAACGTGTCCGACGAGCTTACTATGTTCGGTCAGCTGCCACGTCTTGCTATAGTCGGTCTCCACCTTCAGGAACTGCGCATACGGGTTCTTGAACATTGTTTTCTCCTTGTCAGTCCACTTCTCGCCGAACGCCATATAACCAAGCGAAAGAAGGTTGGCAGCCTCGCTCAGCGTTACCTGCCAGAAGATTGGGTTATGAAGTCGGGCTGGCGACTGGTACGAGAACGAGTAGCGCATCTTAGGCACAAACTGGTCGCTCATCGCCACAAGCAGATACGGACTCTTGTTCACCAGTTCGGTGAAAGCTGGTGTCATGTGCTTCATGTATTCGTACTGAATGATGAGTGGCGAGAACTGATGATGCACAAGCACTCGTGAGTGGGTCTTGTACGTCAGTTCGCCCGAGACGATGTGGCGCTGGAAGAATCCCGAACGGTTAAGCACATCGAACGAACCCTTTATAAGCGTTGTCGGTGGGGCATAACGTATGTAGACGTGCTTTCCCTTTGCACGGCGCAAACGGCGCAAACGACGTGTGAGACTGTTCAAAAACAGCAGTCGAGGCATCTCCACCGACACGTCTGCACCATATTCGTATGAGTTGAACTTCGAACTTGATCCGTCGGCTTGGTGTCCTGTCTGCCACTCGTAGGAGCCTTTGAGGTTGACGGTAAGCTTCTCGCCACCACGGAAGGCGTTGCGCTTAACGAAACCAAGGTTCAGCCCGGGGCCCACACGTCCGGTTGTCTTACCAACGAGATTGCCTTCGAGATAGACATCGTAGGGCTTGTCAAACACGCAGTTGAGCGTGATGTCAAGCGTGTCACACGTCTTGGATGTGTCGCGCGGAGCGAACGAGAGGTCTACACGCGAGAAGAGGCCCTTCGCGGTGAGCGTATTGATGGTTTGCTGATAAGCATCGTAGCTGTACATTCTGCCAGGGCGTATTCGCATATCGCGCGTAATCACACTACGACGCATCGGTTCGCGCTTGCCATTATAGACGATGGTATAGTTGCGACGGTGAGTGGTGTCGCGCAGTTGCTCCAACGCCGACTGCTTGCGCATCTCGAGATTGACGTGACCGATGTACCACTTGCGTCCCACTTCGTCAGGAAGGCTGTCGGCGTAATGCAGACGCACGCTCACCTCGCCAGGTTCGGCAATGGTGTCGGCGAGGTATGTAGCATAGCTCGGCTGATAATAGAAGAAACCCTTGTTGCGCAGGAGCGTAGAGATACGAGTGCGCTCGGCTTCGAGCACCGTCACATCGAACGGTGCGTCTTTCTTTACGAGCGATTTTGAAGCATTCTCCTCAATTATCTTTTGCGCTTCTTCGGGGAAGTTGGTGTACGTGAGCGTGTCGATAGTGTAGAGGTCGCCGAAGTTGACGTTGTACTTCACCTTTGCCGTTCGCGAGCTATCGGATGTCAGCACGTCGTAGTTGACGTATCCACTGAAATAGCCACGCGCTCGCAGCAGCTCCTTCACCACTTGTGAGTGTAGCGCAGGATTGACAGCACTAAGCAGCACCGGTGGCTTACCGAACGTTGTACGTATCCACTTGCCCAAACCGCCACGCGAATGCTGAAACGCATTGTATATCCACAAACGGTAAGGAGGCATACGGTGGTACGGACTATCGAAGAGTGCACCGTTAGGGGTAGTGGCGAGTGCCGCCTCCACTTCCTCCTGTGTAGAGTAGAAGTGATCGCAAGCCACATAGTTCTCGTATTCGGTCTTGCGTAAGCCCGTGAACAGCTTGTCGTCCTCGGGTACAGAACTTGTCGACGAGCAACCGACAAGCACCATTACACATATTATTATATATAACGTATTCTTCATATATCTTTACTTTTTAACACTGGTAGTGTCAGTATTCTGCACAGCCGTTGTATCCTTCTTCTGCTGCAACGAGGTTTTATTGCCGTTTTGCAGCATCATATAGTCGTTGTTGTCAATGCGCTTGAGACGGAATATATCCTTCAGGCTCTGCAACTTGCGACGCCAGATGAAACCGCCACCGAACTGACCGACGTAACCCTCAAGCCAATCGTACGTAGCACGGTCATAGAAAAGTTTCAGATACTTATTCGACTTTGGCGAGAGACGATACTCTAATGCCACATTGTCGAAGAACGTGTCGTTCTGATTCTCTATCTCGGCACCACTCGACACCTTTCCACCAATCACGATGCGCAGACGGTTGTTGAGGAAGCGCTTTGAGAACTTGAACGAGTAGTCGGTGTGCACCGCACCAGAGCCAAGCTGCGTGTTGTCCATGCCGAACGAGAGGTCGAGCGTACGCAGTGCGCTGCCCGAGATGGCACTGATTTGCGAACTGAGGAACGAGCTGAGCGCGCTGTTCATATTGAACGAGCCCATACTGTTGTCGGAGAGATACATACCAGTGGTGAGCATCGTCACAGCGAGCTTGCCACGGTTCTCTACCGACTGCGTCATCAGCTCGTTGTGTATCTCCTGGTCGTCGGGGGCATCGATGGTGAACTGTAAGCCCATATCGTTGAGTGTCTTCGTTATCTCTACGCCACACTCGAACGTCACGCTACGACCTACGCCAGCCTCATTGGTGACGGTAGTCTTGTTCTCCTCCGTCGCCGTGATGTTCAGACGCGGATTCATGGCATCGCCCATAAACTCAACGTAGCTACCATCCTTTATCGTGAAAGTCTTCAGTGGGATAACGGGCAACGAATACTTCATTTCACCCTGTCCTATCGTGTAGCGACCATAGAGTCCGAGTCCGTCCACTTCGGTGTATTTCATGCGCAGCTCGCCTCCGCCTACAATGTCCACATAGTTCGACTTTGTAGCGTTCAGGGCGCAGAGCACGTGTGCACCCTCGTCGATGCTAACCGTGAGGTCCATCGTCAATCCACTCAGCGGTGGACGCTCCACCTTCACGTCATCAGGATTTTTGAAGTTGACAAACTTCACAAGTCCGTCGAGTTGGTTGTCGGTGGTGAGCGGAGAGTCGCGCAGTATGTATGTGATGTCCGACGAACCGAGCACGTCAAGACGACCACGGAAGCGCAAGGCATCAAGCGGACCATCGGCAAGACCGAGGAAGTTGACATACGCCTTGCCGAAGGCTTCTGAGCGTGCCTTCTCCTTCGAGTCGATGAGCAGGTAATTGTTTGCACGCATACGCATATACATCGTCATGTTCGACATATTGCTGAAGTCGACATTGCCGTAGAGCGTCAGTGGATTACCATTGCGTGCGAAGAGTTGGAAGTTCTCAAACTTCATCTTGCTATCGGTTATCGTCACTGGGTCTTCGCACAAGCGCATCTTCACGCCGTAAGGCTCGCTCGCTATATACGCCGACTCGAACATCAGCTCGCCATCTACGTCGAGGCGGTCGAGTTGTCCGTCCACCTTTACATGTCCGACGGCATAGCCTCCGAAGTTGAGCAGACGGTCGGGGATGAAGCCGTTGAGCATCAACAATGGTGTGCGCTGCAACTCGATGTCGGCATTAAGATGTCCGAAACCACTTGTGATGTACGTACCGCTTAGCGTGCACACCTCCTGGTCGTCTATTGATAGCGTGCCGTCAACACAATGCTCATTACCTTCGTCGCGTGGCATGTAGATAAACTCGCTCGCCACATTACCAATCTTACAACCATCGTAAGACAAATTGTCAACACGCACAGATGATGACACCGACATATCGCTTTCGCTATTGATGTAGTGGAAGTCGCCATTCATCACACCCGACACGTTCGGTGCATACGGTATAACGGACAGCACTTTAGCAAGGTCGAAGCGAGTGAGTCCGATAGTGAGGTCTTGCAAGGCTTCGGTGCTATCGTTGCTAAACACCTTCACACCCATACCGTCATCAGCCAGCAACCTCATATCAGCCGAAATGCGGTCGTCGTCGGCAAAGAACAGGTAGTTGCCCTTGTTCACCTTAAACTTCTTGTAGCCAAACACGGGGTCGATACCGCCGAGCGACACTCGTATACCGTTCTGCTCCATGTCTGCTTTCACACCAAGAGCCACACCAAGACGGTTGCGATCGTCGTAGATGCGTGTGCCGAAGAAGAGCGACTGTTGATAGAATGCGCCACGGAAGAGGGCGTTGAACACGTATTGCTTGTTATAGCGGTTGTTACGTATCTGTCCATCGAAGAGCGTCTTCGTCGAGTCGGAACTGATGTTGACGCGTATTGTATCGAGTTGTATGCCTGCAGTCACGAGCGAGTCGATGCGCACATTACCATTGATGCCCTGCACGGGCGATGTGTTCATGTTAATATAAGCATCGCGGAACTCGTAGCCGAAACGTCGAGCAGTGCGCGAGAGGATGTTCTCCTTGCCGGTATTGAAGTAGACAGAAAGGTCGGGCAGGCGTTCGCGCAGACGCAGCTGGTCAATGTATCGTTCATTGCGCTGCTTCTCAGCCTCTATGTTCACCTCATTAAAGTTGTCGAGTATGTGCTCCACTGAACCAGCACCATCAACACGCAACACAAAGTCGCCACACGCCACATTGGCATGTGTTGAGTCGCTACGTGTGAATATGTCTATCAGAATGTTCTCAGGTCGATATGTAGCAGCCGAGTCGCGCAGCACGATATTGCCGACAACGCCCTGCATACTGTGCGCCGCCTTCAAATCCGACTTCACGTCCAAATGTGCTGTCATCGACGTTTTGAGTGGTCGCTCGGTGAGACCGAGTTTGTAGAAGTCGGCGTAGAGCAGATTGCATATTACGTTGGCATCTATGCGACGATTGTCGAGGAGCGTACGTAGGTCGATAATGCCATTGAGCAGCGGTGTGCGACTATCGAGCAGTGCCCTTCCCACACCGTTGTGCACCTCTGCCTTTAGGTTTATGTTCGAGAGGTCATAATCGGTGTATTTGAAATTATTCACCTTCACACGTGCATCGAGATGTGTCTTTGACGAAAGAAAATCGAAGCCTGCACCATCAGCCACGAGCTCACCGCTGAACGGATGCAACCCCATACCCGGCATGAAGTTCTGAAGTGGCAATGCGTGTGCTTCCATATTGGCACGATAAGCCAACGAACGCATATTGAACGCGCCCCTACCACGTAGCGAACCACCGCCTTGAGTAGCAACGAAATCCGTAGCATACTGCGGTCCATTCGCTCGGCAATTGCCTTTGAACGTAATGCCATTGGGTATGCACACTGACGAATTAGCATTCAAGCCCATCATAGGCAGCAGGAAGCTGATGTTGTCGGCACGCGCGTCGAGGTTTATGTTGGCTGTAAGATGGTCTACGTCGGTTAGATTGCCAGCCTTGCCTTCGGCTTTTATGTTGAACGCCGTTGGCAGTTTGGCAGACACCTCACGAATGTTGAGGTTCTGCATATTGCCGTTGATGTCGGCATGAAGGGAGAGCGGTTGCTCTGGCAGACGCAGGATAAACTGCAGAGGCATCATACCGAGCACTTGCAGTATGTCCGACTTACCTACGGAAGCATCGAGATACAGACGCATCACCCCAGGGTTGGTGTCGGCAAAGGTAGAGAAGTCCATATCGGCATTCGCTTTAAGCCACGACACGGGCGTGGTAAGGCGGAAGTCGGGCAGCGAGATGTGTGCCGTGTCAAGGCTCACATGTCCCTTAGCACTGGTCACAATTATGCCGCTCCGCTCACGAAAGGCGCAACGGTTGAGTGCAAGCTGAAGCTGAGTACCTTCTTGTGCAAAACGCAACGAGTCGATGCGCAACGACACACCTTTAAGCTCGATGTGGTTGACATCAAGTCCTTTCTGTCGCAGAGCGAAGTTGTTGTCGTATGTCACAAAGCCGTCACGCCAGTCGAACGTGCCTACCTTGTAAACGCCCGTACCAAGATTGATGTCGCCATTTGCAGCACTGACATCAGCGAGTCCGACACCGATAGCAAGGGTGTCGCCGGGCATGTGTATCTTGACGGCTGAACGCTTCACCGACAAGTGGGTGAAGGCTATCTGCCAGTTGTTTTCGGTTTTGGTTGTGTCTTCTGGCACAGTGTCGCTGAGCGCAATATCAAGATTTGCATCGGTGAGAAGCACAGGTCCAAGGTCTACGGTCTCCTTAGTAAGTGCCACCTTACTCGGTTCTACCTTTAAACGCCCTACTCCACCTTTCACTCGTGCAGCAGGCACGAAATGCGCTGTATTGATATTCACGCGGCGGAAATCTAAGTCGGTAACTTCCACATTGCCTGCAAATAGCGGCATGAGTTTCACACCTACAATCAGTTCGTCGGCAGCAGCGATTGTATCAATATTATTATGCAGCGAGTCGTTAGGCTGAGTAGCAAGAAGTCCTTGTATGCTCAAATCGAGTGGGAAGCTAAGGCGCACACGCTCCACCGACACACTCATGCCGGTAGACTCTGAAGCATAAGCAGCAGCCTTCTTTACCACCCAGTTTTGCACGGGCGGTATGTAGAGCAGCACAGCCAACAGCACGAGGAGCACTATCGGCGTGGCAAGAACGGCTGCCGCAACCTTTAAACTTCGTTTATATATAGGCTTCATCTTCGTTCTATTTTATATTGCAGTTTTAGGGGGTGCAGTTGTCTCAACTGCACCAACACAGCAAACAGTTCCCCATTAGAAAACCAATAGGTTGGTGCACTTGAGACAAGTGCACCCCCTGAATTATCTTGCTATCTCCTGCCACAGACGGTCTGCCGGCACTTCTGCCTCAACACAAATTGGCTCTTTCGATACGGGGTGTACGAACTCTACGCGGCGTGAGTGGAGCGAGATGCTTCCGTCGGGGTTGCTGCGTGGTGCTCCATACTTCAGGTCGCCCTTTATTGGGCATCCCATGTGCGCCAGTTGGCAGCGTATCTGGTGATGTCTACCCGTGAGTAGTGTAATCTCAAGCAGCATATAGTTGTCCGACACGGAGCGCACCTTATACTTCAGAACAGCCTTCTTCGCACCTGGTACCTCCTTGGAGTGGGCATAGCTTTTGTTTTGGCGTTCGTTGCGTGTGAGCCAGTCGGTTAGCGTTCCCTCTGGGGCAATATCACTGCGCTTCGTTATAGCCCAATACGTTTTGTGGACATCGCCCGTGCGGAACATATCGTTCAGTCGCGAGAGTGCTTTAGAGGTCTTGGCGAAGACAACAAGTCCGCTCACGGGGCGGTCAAGACGATGCACAACACCGAGGAACACGTTGCCAGGTTTGTTGTACTTCTCTTTGATATACTCCTTCACGATGTCTGAGAGCGGTTTATCGCCGGTTTTGTCGCCTTGAACGATTTCGCCGCTACACTTGTTGACTATGATTATGTGGTTGTCTTCGTAGACTACTTTCATTGTTTGCCAGTTAATAAAAACACAAAGAGGGTGTATCAAAATAGAAGTTATGGAAGTTGGGGCTCCCGATAATTTCAGTTTTGAAACACCCTCATTATCGTAAAAAATCTGCTTGTAGACAGAATTACATGTTCATGCCACCATCTACCTGAATAACCTGTCCGCTTACGTATGAAGACATATCCGAAGCGAGGAATACGCATACGTTTGCGATGTCTTCTGTCTGACCTCCGCGACGCAATGGAATCTTCTTCATCCAGTCCTTGCGTACGTCCTCTGGAAGCTGTGCTGTCATTGGTGTCTCGATGAAACCAGGAGCGATAGCGTTAGCACGCACGCCCTTCGGACCAAGCTCCTGAGCGATTGACTTTGCCAAGCCAATCATACCTGCCTTAGAAGCCGAGTAGTTGCACTGGCCAGCATTGCCATGAACGCCTACTACTGACGACATATTGATGATTGAACCGCTACGCTGACGAAGCATGATCGGCGCACAAGCGTGGATGAAGTTGAACGCTGACTTGAGGTTTACGTTGAGCACTGCGTCCCACTGAGCCTCAGACATACGGAGCATCAATCCGTCCTTTGTGATACCAGCGTTGTTCACCAACACGTCGATAGAACCAAAGTCGGCATGTATCTGCTTTACAACTTTCTCTGTCTCCTCAAAATCGGCAGCATTGCCTGCGTATGCACGACAAGTAACGCCCAAAGCCTCAATCTCCTTACGTGTAGCCTCAAGTCCGGCAGCCATGTCGTCGTTGAGCACGAGGTCGGTGAATGCGATGTTTGCGCCTTCAGAGGCGAACTTCATAGCGACAGCCTTTCCGATGCCGCGGGCTGCTCCCGTGACGAGGGCAGTCTTACCTGTTAATAATCCCATTTCTTAAATTATTAAATATATAAACGTTTCTAATTGTTCAATTTCTTTCCGAGCGCACCATACACCACCTTTGCCACGAGCGGCTTGCTGGCTTCCTCGGTGAGTCCGTGACCGATGCGTCCGTAGATGAACGGCACCTCAAGACCCTTTATACAATAGTGGGTGATATCAGCTACGAGGTTTACGTCGTCGATATCAAACTCGCCGTCCGCCTTGCCCTCCTGATAAACCTTACGAAAGAGATCTATCTCATAGTCGTCAAACTTTTTGCGCACCTTCTCCACCATCCAAATATTGCGGAAGAACTCGGCACGCAGATTGCCATTGCGCACTACCGTCTCTCTAATCATGATCAGATGGGTGTAGATAAGCTCTATAACCTTGTCCAACGGACGCATCTTCATAGCAGCCACCTCGTCGAGTTTGTCGCTCAAGCGCTCCAATTCCGACTCTATCACAGCCGAATACACCTCCTCCTTGCTATTGAAATAGGTGTACAACGTGCGACGACCTTTGCCCGATGCCACGGCGATGTCGTTCATCGTGGTGTTCGCTACGCCGTTCTTTGCAAACAGCTGTCGCGCAATATCTATGAGTTTCTGACGTGTCTTGGATATTGACATATTGAGATTACCCCTTTCCTGTTTATTTTAAACGAATAAGCAGAGCGTTGCAGCACTCTTTAATGGACGAGAGTTGCATTTGCACACACCCTCTAACAATGTGCAAAAGTACTGCAATATTTTCAAAAAAGCAAATAAATGGGCGTTAATATGCTCACTTATACCGCATTTCTTCATTTATATCCACATCCGCGTAGGTCGATGCAGACATCTGCGCCGGTCGATGCAGACATCCGCGCCGGTCGATGCAGACATACGCGTCGGTCGATGCAGACATCCGCGCCGGTCGATGCAGACATCCGCGTCGGTCGATGCAGACCGCCCAAAACCTACAACAACACTATTGTACGTCAGACTTAAAATAAAAGAAGTTATACTTTGAAGGTTTAAAAGATTTTCATATCTTTGCATAAGAAAGGCTGCATCTCGGCAATTCAAGCAAACTTGATTGCACTCGATTTGCACTTTCTTTGCATAAAAACAACTAAAACCTATATCATAATATGACGCTAAACAAACACACCACCGTACTCAGTATGGCTTTCGCCGCAATCATGTCGTTTGGCACTATGCAAACCGACGCACAATCGCTCTCACCATCAACCAAATGGCAGTGGAACAAGGGTAAAATCGTGATTGAGTCGCCCGAACGACCTGCCGGACAGAAGGACGTGCTACAGTTAGCTCTGCCGAAGATGAAGACTGTACGTGTGGGCTTCGTCGGTCTGGGTATGCGCGGACCAAGTGCTGTGGCTGACTTCGCACTCATACCTGGTGTAGAGATCGTAGCACTATGCGACTATGAACACGACCGTGCCGAGCGACAGAACGCAACACTACGCAAACACGGACTGCCTCCAGCTGCTGTATATTCGGGCGAAAAGGGATACGAGGACTTATGCAGACGCAACGATATCGACCTCGTGTACATCGCTACCGACTGGGACCACCACGCCATTGTAGCAAAGTGCGCTCTCGAAAACGGCAAGAATGTGGCTGACGAGGTGCCGTCGGCTATGAACCTGGAAGAATGTTGGGAACTGGTAAATCTCGCCGAGCAGAAACAACTCAACTGCATGATTCTTGAAAACTGCTGCTACGACTGGTTCGAAATGCGAACGCTGAACATGGCGCAACATGGTGTATTCGGTGAGATAATACGTGCACAAGGAGCATACATCCACAATCTCGACGAGTTCTGGGACTATTATTGGAAAAACCCAAACGGTTCCGACCCCGAACAATTAGGATGGCGACTAAAATACAATCGCGAAAATCGTGGCGACATATACGCTACGCATGGCTTAGGACCAGTAGCGCAGGCACTCGACATCCATCGTGGCGACCGCATGGCACTACTCGTGGCAATGGACACAAAGAGCGTACACGGAAAGGAGTTGGTGGAGGCGAAAACGGGTAAGCCGTGCAACGACTTCCGCAACGGCGACCACACAACAACACTTATCCGCACCGCAAATCAAAAGGTTATAGAGCTGCAACACGACGTGATGAACCCTCAGCCCTACAATCGACTATATCAGCTAACTGGCTCACGTGGCTTCGCCAACAAATACCCCATCGAAGGATACGCTTTGGACAGCAAGCAACTCACTGCAAGCGGTGTGCAACCACAGGTGGACAACCTCTCTACACATAGCTTCATGCCAGAAGCCGAAAGAAAAGCACTCGAAGAGAAGTACGAACACCCAATTCTGAAGAAGTTCGGTAAACTGGCAAAAGAGGTTGGAGGACATGGCGGCATGGACTTCATTATGACTGCACGTCTCGTCTACTGCCTACAAAACGGACTGCCGCTCGACATGGACGTGTACGACTTGGCTGAGTGGTGCGCCATCGCCGAACTCAGCGCATTGTCAATGGACAACGACTGCGCTCCAGTCACCTTCCCCGACTTCACTCGCGGACTATGGGACAAGTACCAAGGCTACCGCCACGCCTATGCTTCGCCTGAGGAAGAGGCAGCAGCAGAAGCTATCGCCCAAGCCTTCACAAAGGCATCTAAAGAGGCAACAGCTAAGTTGAAGCTATGGCAGCTCTACGACAATGTGCAGAATGCCAAGAGCGATGCCATGAAGCAGAAGGCGCAAACTGCTCTCAACAAAGCTATAGCCAAGGCAAGAGCAATCGTAGCCAAACAGCTGTAATACCCCTCAACACCTTCAACACCCCTCAACACCCCTCACCTCTTTTTACCCGAATAACGACACTTAATCAATCGCCTGCTATATGATAACTCTTCCCGAAAGTTTCTGGATTTTATTCGTGATAATAATCTTTTGCCTTATAATAAAGGAGGCGAAGAATGGGGGCTCACATTCATTAAATCCAGAAAAAGCTAAACAAGAACTCGAAGACGCCAAGGAATCACTTGCGTTTACAAGCCGTACAATGTGGCTTACACGTGTTGCAAGTAGAGAATCGCGACGCATGGAGAAGCGCCTTGAATATCTGTACCGTCTACGCAAAAAGGCTGTAAAACGCTTTGGCGAGGAGTCAGAACAAGTAGCACGTATAGACAAATGGTTAATGGAGGTGCGACGATATATGTATGATTTTTCAAAGATATCTATGGCAGCATTTAACATGCACATTGGTATCTAAATGAATCTCGAATATTTTTCGTATATTTGCGGTATAACCAATTAAATAATTATATTATGCTTATCGAATTTACAATATTTGCAGCCTTGTTCTTTGTTTGCGTAGCCATTCGTTCTTTATGCGAGAGTATACGTGATGAAACGAAACGTAGTAGCGTTGCCCGTAGAATTGAGCGAGAGGCAAAAAGGCGCAAATTGGAGTTAAAACGTGCAAAATTAAAAGCAAAAAAAGAAGAAGACGACCGCAAATGGAAAGAGTTTAATCAATTTTTAAAAGATCTTCATAAAAGCAAACAGCAATAATGTATTTTTTCAGGGCTTTATATAAACAACACCCTTATTATGAAAAGGTTAGAAATGAACGAATTGAAAGCAAAGATAAAGTCTCTTGCTGAGCGTAACCGTTTAGCAACAACCGACGAAGAGCGTGCTACCGTAGCTGCAGAGATGAACACTCTAAGGAGTGAGAACGAACAGGCTTTCACCGAAGCTTTGGAAGCTCTTATTAAAACTACAGCAGATGCCGTGCAGGAGCTGCACGGCAGAAACATTAAAAAAGCTAAAGGCGAAGAAGCATTAAAAACCATAAGCAAAAAGCTATAGACAAAAGGTAAGAAAACCCAAAGCC
>ERZ1504260.324-NODE-324-length-13338-cov-25.973575_pt1 | contig 13338 bp, 7 predicted proteins | sample MGYA00571879_ERZ1504260 | MGnify/ENA primary metagenome ERZ1504260 (study PRJEB39906, sample SAMEA3182110) | gut metagenome | biome: human; feature: gut; material: Stool; isolation source: human stools | place: Canada | collected 2013-04-23 ... | reverse complement strand
GCAAAGATACAAAAAGAAAAGCAATAACCACACGATTCCTTATTATAATTGTATGTAATCGTTTACTTACTTACGGTTTTAACCTAATAATAACAGATTTTCTTTGCGCATCTAACTGATTATTCTTACTTTTGCACATCATTAAGTATTCTTTTTAAAGCATCACCAATATGAATCATCATTATATGAAATATCTGTTTGTGCTTCTCCTCTTCCTCCCAACTTGCCTCATGGCGCAGAACAAGGAAGAGAAGATGCCTGGACATATCACAAAAATACAGAAACTGGAGGATGTGAACGTAACAGGGAACCGTCCTCACTTCATCAGACTCAAGGGATATTATCGCAGTTACCAGACCAACGACTCTGTAATGAAATACTTCAACGACGGCATCGTGGAGTATTACATCAACCTGAAGAATGGAAAGACGGATCTCAATGCCTATTCCAAAAGAAATCTTCACAACAGCCGACTCGTTTCCGAAGACAAAAAGCGAGCATTCATGGTCAGCGACAAAGGAACCTTCCGACCTTGGCCGGAAGAGAAGACACTTATTGAGCAATATCGAAAGAAATATCAGCTGAAAGATTCTCTGGGCTCTCAACTCGTCCTGCTCAATCAGCAGACAATAGGCAGTATTCAAACGGACAGCACCCGGAACATCTGTCAGATAGAAATCAACCAGCTTCCGACCTACAAGAATCTGACGCACCAGCTTTTCGGTTATACCCAGACAGATATCTACGACCATGTGGTGGAAACCTATCAGATAAGTCCTGAAGATTACTATTCCTTCAAGGACCTGCTCTTCCAGAAATCTGACAACAGCTATCTTTTCTCTCATAAGAAAGACAAGCAGCAGCAACTCATCCATGTGATTACCGAACTATATATCACGGAAAAGGAGTATGTAGAAAAGAAGCAATCCATCAAACCGGATTCTTCTACTCCCAAAGAATCAGCTGCCGCCATTACCGATTTCTGCATCAGAAACAAGATACCTTCCTTGCCTGAAGCAACAGAGCAGGAGATGCAGCAGTTGACTCCCTATAATCCTGCAAACATGAAAGAGATAAAGGAGTAAGGAAACTATACAAAAAAATCCGAAACAGATAGCTGACAACGCTTCTGTTTCGGATTATCTTTTTGTTTTCTTTCTTATTTTTCCTTAAAATCCATGCGGATTCTGATATTTAATAAAGCTAGCAATAATCATGTTCACAGGTTACTTAGCCACCTTGAATACGGCGGCACTAATGCCTGAAGCCTTGATAGCATCGGTCTTCTTGCCTGATTTATATACAACCTTGCCTGTAGAAAGAACAGAAACTGCCTTGCCACCTACAGAGCTGATGTTGAGAGAGGCAGCCTTGGCACCAGGATTCACGACAACAACATACTTCTCATCACCCAAAGTGCGCTCATATACCATCGGATATTCCTGACCCTTCTGGTTCAGGAGCTTCCAATCTCCCTCATTGTCAAGAGCCTTGGCTGAATGACGCAAAGCGGTCAGCTTACGGGTATATGACAACAGAGAATTCTGATTTCCCTGCTGAGCTTCAACGGTCAACTTTCCGTTTTCCGTATCTACAGGGAAGTAGAGTTTATCAGGCGCACTCGTTGAGAAGCCGGCATTCTTGCCCTTGGTCCACTGCATCGGAGTGCGGGTACCAGAGCGCTCATTGCTACCCTCCTTGTTAGGGAGATTCATCTGATACTTCATACCAATCTCATCACCATAATAGATAAATGGAACACCTGGCATGGTGAGGAAGAAGGTCATCGCCACCTTCAGCTGGTCTGGCGTGTTGCGGGTACCGATGTTAGGACGCTGGTAATCGTGGTTGGCAGATGGAACAGCGATGTAACCGAGATTCTTGATAGCATTATATGCCTTGGTATAGTTCTCGCTAAATTCCTTAAGCGAACCCTTGCCCTGCTTGTCGAAATAGCAGTTCTGATAGCTCTGCTCCCACTTGCCCCATGGAGTCTTGCGGTCGAAGAACAGAGAGGCATAGCCCTTGAGACCGAAATGGATGTAGAAATCGATGTTGAAGCCGGCAGGAATGGCTTGCTGCGGATTAGCCCACTCTGAAATCAGGACGGTCTCAGGATAGTACTTGTCCTTCCATGCACGCATCTCATTCCAGAGTTTGGAAACCTCCTTCTTGTCGGGGTCGTTCTTGATGAGCGATGACGCCATATCAACACGGAATCCATCCACACCCTTATCAAACCAGAAAGCCATGATGTTACGTATTTCCCTGCGAACAGCCTGTGGTCCAGGCGCATCTACGCTCTGCTCCCAAGGATGATTTGGGTCTGGATGAGCAAAGCCATAATTCAAGGCTGGCTGGCACTCGAAGAAATTCTTCTCATAATACTTGGCACGAGGAGCATTCGCCTCCACATATCTGCCTCGGGTACTAGACTCCGGACTTGCCTCCTGATGACGGGCTTCTATTTCTTTCTTCTCGCTCTCAGGAATATCGTTCATCCAGATATAATAGTCGCTGTAACGCTGGTTTGGATCTTTCTCGGAAGACTCCTTAAACCAGACACACTTGGTACTGGAATGTCCTGCCACCAGGTCGAGACAAACTTTCATGCCACGCTTATGGGCCTCATTGACCAATGTAACCAAATCAGTATTGGTACCGAATCGAGGATCCACCTTGTAGAAATCGATGACATCATAGCCACCATCAAACCATCCCGACTCAAAGATCGGATTGAGCCAGAGGGCGTTCACACCCAGCGACTTGATGTAATCCAACTTGGAAGTGATACCCGGCAGGTCACCAATACCATTGCCATCAGTATCCATATAGGAAGATGGATAAATCTGATAGAAAAGTGCATCACTCAACCAAGCCGGTCCCTTCTTCTGTTCTGCCTGAGCAGAAAGTGTGGTTGCCGCCAAGGCAGCAACCAACAACATTTTATTCATTCTTTTCATGAGCATCATTATTAATTCAAGAATAATTTCTTTCATAACAACTTAAAATCCTGCATTTTATTGCGCAAGAAGGCTAATTGCGAATCCGCCACCTGCAACGGAGTTCAACTTCAAGACAGACTTGCTGGTTACAGTCTTCTTGGTGATGACATAAGCCTGAGGATTTGTCTTGTAGTTGGCATTCTTTGCATCCTGATAGATGGTAGCCACATACTTCTTGCCCTTCTCGAGGAAATCGAGCTTTACGGTAGACTGATGAGCCTTCATGCCCGTAACGCCACCGACAAACCAGTTATCAGAACCCTTTGCCTTGCGGGCAGCGGTGATATACTCCATTGGTTCAGCCTCCAGATAGATAGACTTGTCCCAATCTACAGCCACATCCTTGATAAACTGGAAGGCATCCATGTGCTTCTCGTAATTCTCAGGGAAATCGGCAGCCATCTGCAATGGACTGTACATCGTTACATAAAGTGCCAACTGACCGCAGATGGTAGAGTTGCAATGTGAACCATTGGCGCAATCCATTTCAAAGATACCCGGTGTATAATCCATCGGACCACCCTGCAGACGGGTGAAAGGCAAGATGGCGGTATGTCCCGGTTTGGTACCTCCGAAAGCCTGATATTCAGTACCGCGAGCACTCTCGTTGCCAATCAGGTTAGGATAAGTGCGGCAGAGACCGGTAGGACGCACAGCCTCATGGGCATTTACCATGATGTGATAATCGGCAGCACGGGTTATGGCATGCAGATAGTGGTTGATTTCCAACTGACTGTAGTGATGCTCTCCACGAGGAATGATGTTGCCCACATAACCGCTCTTCACTGCATCGTAGCCATAATCCTTCATCAACTGGTAAGCTCTGTCCATATACTTCTCGTAGTTCATTACAGAAGAGGAGGTCTCATGATGCATGATGAGCTTCACTCCCTTGAAATGCGCATACTCATTGAGCGCCTTGATGTCGAAATCAGGATATGGAGTCAGGAAATCGAATACCTTTTCCTTCATATAGCCACTCCAGTCTTCCCAACCGATGTTCCATCCTTCTACCAGGACTGCATCGAAACCATGGGCTGCAGCGAAGTCGATGTAACGGCGCACATTGGCATTGTTGGCAGAATGCTTGCCCGATGTCTTGGCATGTACATAGTCGGTTCCATCCAACTTCACGGTAGGATAATCATGGGTATAAGCCCACTCACCCTTACCGGAAATCATCTCCCACCATACACCTACGTACTTCACAGGATGAATCCAGGAGGTATCCTTGATCTTGCAAGGCTCATTGAGATTAAGAATCAGGTTGGAAGACAACACCTTGCGGGCATCATCTGTAATGACCATCGTACGCCAAGGGCTCTTGAACGGAGTCTGCATATATCCCTTCATACCCTGTGCATCAGGGGTAAGCCAAGAGGTAAAGGTCATGGTCTTGTCATCCAGGTTCAGATGCATGGCTGGATAATCTACCAGGGCAGCCTCATGCAGGTTGATGTAGATACCATCATCAGTCTTCAACTGGAGTGAGGTCTGTACACCGGTATCTGAAAAGACAGTCTGTGAGAGATTGCTGCTGACAGCAGCATGCAAGGCTGGACGGATGCCCGACAGACGGGTCTTGGTGTATTCATACTCCTGGGTATCGTAATCACCCGGAATCCACCAGGCGGTATGATCGCCCGTCATGGCAAATTCTGTACGCTCTTCCTTGATGGTAAAGTAGTTGAGATTGCCTTTCTGAGGGAACTCATAGCGCAATCCAACTCCATCGTCATAAACACGGAAGCGAACGTTCATATAACTGTCTGTAGAATTCTGCTTCAACTCTACCAGCATATCATTATAATGATTGCGGATAGACTTATTCTCTCCCCAAACAGGAGTCCAGGTCTCATCGAAAGTGGAAGTTTTCTCATTGATGACACTAAAATCAGAAAGCAGATCCTTGCCGCCCTTGGCGAGCTGATAACCCAGACGGCTAGGCTTGATGATGGTCTTGCCCTGATAGGTCACACTATAGGTAGGCACAGTGCCATCCAAGGTGAAGTTCACCTTGATTTGTCCGTTAGGAGAAGTGATGTCTCCTGCATCTGCTGAGATGCCAAAAGCCATCAGAAGGCTTGCGAGCAAAAAGAGTTTTTTCATATTTTTTGTTTAAAATTGTTTGTTGCTGCAAAAGTACGGCAAAAATCGATAAGTTGGTACGAATAGTAGGTTCTTGGTAGATTACCGCTATCTACCAACCTCCTCACCTCTCTGAATATCAACATTTTGCAAATTCTCAAAAATAAACGGCTAGTAGATGCGAGATTCTCAATGTTTTTTATTATTTTTGCAGCAGAATCTAAAAACATAGGAAAAATGAGACATCTTTTCGTTATAATCATCACACTGCTGATGCTACAGCCGATTTACGTAAAAGCAGACAACAGCCAGCTCTACAAACAGCTGGATGCTGCCATAGAAAAACGTGCGCATTATGTAGAAGTAAAAGAGAAAAGTCTGAACGACATCAAGCAGGGTGCCAAGTATGTAACCAGCAACGAGGACAAGCTCAAGCTTTACGAGCAACTCGCCAATGGATACAAAGCCTACGAGTATGATTCGGCGATGACTTACGTAAAAAAAGGCCTTGTTCTTGCCCAAAAGAGCAACAACATCTTATATCATAAAAGATTCCAACTTAGCCAAACCAGCCTGCTTATCACACGTGGATTCTATGCTGAAGCAAAAAACATCATGCAGAAGATAGAACCCAAGGAAGAAGATCCGCTTGACTATCAGTTTCAATACTATTATACACTTTACGGACTATACAACAACTGGTCAACCTATTGTGAAAACAATGAATTCAGCAAGATTTACGACCAGCAGAAAGTGGAATACCTGAAGAAAACATTAGAACTGTCGCCAAAGAAAGATGCATTCTATTACTACCTGCTGGGAGAGTTTTACTATTACAGCAATCATTCCAACAATAACAAGACCATCCAATACTACAAAAAAGCACTGAGTATGGAAAAGCCGGACAGCCGTCTCCATGCCATGACCGCCTTTGCCCTATCCGAAATATACAAGAAATCCAACAACCAGAAACTGACGGAACATTACCTGCTGGTTGCAGCCATCTCAGACATCACTTCTGCCACAAAAGAAAACGTAGCCCTGCAAGACATCGCACTCTTCATCTGCAAACATAAGACCAGAAGTCTGAATAAAGCCCAGGAATACATCAACCTATCCCTGGAAGATACTTATGCATACAACAACCGATTGCGCCGCATTGAGATTTCATCCAAATTGCAGATGATTACCAATGCCTATACAGATGACATCAGAGCCACCAACAGCATGCTCTACATTGCGCTGTCGGTCATTTTCCTGCTCTTGCTCGGAGTGGGACTTAGCAGTCTGTTCATCCGCAAGAAGAACAAACTTCTGAAACAGAAGAAAGACGAAATCACGGCTACATCGGCAAAAATGGAAGTTCTCAACAGCCAGTTGCACCTCATCAACGACGAACTGAAGGACACCAACCAGAAGCGCGAGAGACTGATAAAGGTGTATATTGACCTGTGCTATAAGAACATAGAGAGAAACAGCAAACTGCGCACCTTGGCAGTTAGAAAGATCAAGGCCAACCAGAGTAAGGAGCTGCTGAGCCTCCTTTCTTCCTCAACCAATACAGAGAAAGAGAACAAGGAGTTTCTGACGGAATTTGACAAGGCATTCCTGTCTCTGTACCCAACTTTTATAACCGAGCTGAACAAGCAGCTTACAGAATCGGCACACATCCAGCTGAAAGAGAACGGAGAAATGCCCCCTATCCTCCGTGTGTGCGCCCTGTTAAGATTAGGCATCACAGAAAGTTCAAAGATAGCCGGCATCCTGTCTTATTCGCCACAAACCGTATACAACTACCGTTCCCTGCTCAAGAACAATGCCATCGACAAGGAGCACTTCGAAGAAAATGTGCTCAGACTCTGCATGGTTATCGCAGACTGATGGGAGATTAAGAATACGGCACAAATATCCGAAACAGATAGCTGCCAATGCTTTCTTCCGAAAAAATGGAGCTGATTTGCCAAAGTAACATCTTTGTCGCAGCTTCGTCAATGCCTTTCAACCTCATTGCAACCCCAGTGTAATATAACCACCGTACCTTTGCAACCGAAATCAAACGATATAGGTTATGAATGCTAAAAGGGGAATTATTGTATTAGGATTGCTCTCAGCGGCTAGCATGCCAACGTGGGCGCAACAGATTAAGGGTGTCGTAATCGACCAGAAATCGAAAGAGACACTCATCGGTGCAGTCGTCACTGTGGATGGAACCAACGTGAAGGCTATCACCAACATCGACGGAAACTTCCAGATCGATGGATTGGATAAAGAAAAGAAATATACACTATATATTAATTATGTAGGATATAAGACTCAAAAAATTGACGGGGTTCAGGCGAAGGACGCAGACCAGGTGATCGCGCTGCAACCTGATGAACAGCAGCTGAAGGAGGTGACCGTTACCGCAGTGGAAAGGCGTAATACGGATGCGGCAATGATACAGGTGGCCAAAAACAGTCCCGTCATCGTGAGCAATGTTTCGGCACAGGAAATATCCAGAACTCAGGATACGAATGCGGGTGAGGTGATACGCCGAGTGCCAGGCGTGAGCCTCATCGACGATAAATTCGTGATGGTTCGTGGCTTGTCGCAGCGTTATAACAATGTGTGGGTGAACGGAGGAGCAGTGCCTAGTTCTGAGGCTGATTCCAGAGCATTCTCCTTCGACATCATCCCAAGTTCGCAGATTGACAACCTCACCATCGTGAAGTCGCCAACGGCTGAATATCCCGCAGACTACTCGGGCGGTTTCATCATCGTCAACACCAAGGAGATTCCGGCAGAAAACAGTTTCAACATCGCCGTAGGCGGAAACTGGAATACATCTTCTGCCTTCAAGGACTTTTCTTACTCAAAAGGTTCCGGAACCGATTTTCTAGGGTTCGACAATGGCTTGAGAAAACTGAATGGGGGCATCCATGCTGACTTGAATCCACAGCTCGATGCCAACGGAAAACCGGTGGGCGATTATGCTACTTCGCTCCTGGGCAACGGATTCAATAATGATTGGCTCACCAAAAACAAGAAGCCTTTGGGCGATTTGAAACTGGCAGCCAGCCTAAACCAGCGCTGGATGCTCGGCGGAAGAACACTCGGCATGCTCGCCGCCCTGAACTATACCAACGAATACCGCACCTACGAGAACATGGAGAACAATCTCTATGGCATCTATGATGTGGCAAATGACAAGCCGAACTATCTCCGTCACTCTGTTGACGACCAGTATAATAATAATGTGAGACTCGGAGCGATGCTCAACTTCACCTTCCTTTCCAAGGACGGCAATCACAAGTATCAGCTCAAAAACATCTTCAACCAGTTGGCTACCAGCCGATATACCTGGCGTGATGGCGTGAGCGCCCAGTCGAACCTGGAGCGAAGCGCAGAGTATTACTACCGCAGTCGAACTACATATAACGGTCAGCTTACCGGCAAGCACACCTTCACTAGCGATGCCCTTGACTGGAGCATCGGGTATGCGTATGCCAACCGTCATTTGCCTGACCGTCGTAGATACCTCATCGACGATGCTCTTGAATCGGGCGTTTATGCCCTGAGCACCGGCAACGACATATCCCGCGAGTGGACTCAGCTCGACGAACACATTCTCTCTCTTGGTGTAAATGACAAGCACCACTTCAAGTTTGGCAACTTTGAGCCAGACTTGCAAGTGGGTGCCTATGGGGAGTATCGGACCCGAGAATACCAGACCCGCAACTTCATCTACAACTGGAATGTTTCAGATAACAACATGCCATCCGACTTCCGCCACAGCGACATCCCAACCCTGCTCTCCAGCGAGGCAAACATGGGTTACGACAAGCTGTATCTTCTGGAGGAAAAGCAGATGCGCAATAACTACCGCGGACACAACACCTTAGGCGCCGGATACCTGGCGTTGTCTCTCCCCTTTGGCAAACTCGGCATCCACGCCGGTGTCCGCTTCGAGCATAATGATATGGAACTCATCTCCAATTCCCGTGACTACGAGAAGAGTGAATCAAGCCGTCATTACAAGACCGATGATGTTTTTCCATCTCTCAATACAACATATAAGATCAACGACCAGCACCAGGTGCGACTTTCGTATGGCCGCAGTATTAACCGCCCAGAATTCCGTGAAGTATCGTCGTCGGTGTATTACGACTTCGACCTTGCCAGCAATGTGCAGGGAAACACTGAGTTGAAGAACTGTTATGTCGATAACCTCGACCTGCGATATGAGTGGTATCCATCCCGTGGAGAGCTCATTTCGCTGGCAGTCTTCTACAAGCACTTCGATTCTCCTATCGAGTGGACCTATACAGTGGCTGGTGGCACTGACTTGATTTACTCTTACAAGAATGCAAAGAGTGCCAACAACTATGGTGTGGAGCTGGATATCAGAAAGAATCTCGGATTCATAGGATTGAAGGATTTCAGTTGGTCGTTTAACGGTGCCCTCATCAAGAGCAAGGTTCAGTTTGAGAAGGGAGCGAAGGAAGAAGACAGACCGATGCAGGGTCAGTCGCCATACCTTATCAACACCGGCATCTTCTATAAGAATGAGCCATTAAAGATGGATATCGCCCTGCTCTACAACCGCATAGGCAAGCGAATCATCGGTGTGGGCAGAAGCGAGGGGAGCACAGGCGATGACTCCAATTCCCGAGTGCCTCACAGCTACGAGATGCCTCGCAACACCATCGATTTCTCGCTGGCTAAGAAATTCGGCGAACATCTGGAACTGAAGCTCAACGTAAGAGATCTTCTTGCTGAAAAGATATATTACAAGCAGTTTGCTGATGTAACGTATAGCGACGGAAGCAAGAAGGAAGTAGAAGAAATAGCAAGATGCTACAAGCCGGGTAGAAACATCGGTTTGCAGGCAATCTATAAATTTTAGAGACTATCCGTAGAATTTCAAGAAAGATAATAATAGATGTTTGTTTAATAAAACAGGAAACAATGATGAACAAGATGTATTTTTTAGGATGCATGGGCATCCTCGCAGCATCTGCCATGTTGAGCAGCTGCAGCAGTGACAATGACGATCCAACTCCTTCTCCAAATCCTGGATCAGAAGTAGTTTACAAGTGGACAACCAATGGCGGCTTGAAGGCTTGCGACCACATCCTCTTCGGAACAGATGACAAGGAAAACGCCAACGGAACACAGATTGGCAACGGCGACCAGGAATTCGTTTTCACAGGCAAGCAGACTTTGAAGAAAGGCACTTATCTCCTCAAGGGATGGGTATATATTGCAGATGGTGCTGAGCTTACCATCGAACCGGGAACGATTATCAAAGGCGACAAGCAAACCAAGGCGGCACTCATCGCAGAGCGTGGCGGCAAGCTCATCGCCAAGGGTACAGCCACAGAGCCTATCGTCTTTACATCTGAAGAGGCTGCCGGCAGCAGAAAGCCTGGCGACTGGGGTGGCATCATTCTCTGCGGCAAGGCTAAGAACAACCAGACTGAGCAGCAGATAGAGGGTGGTCCTCGTACCAAGCATGGTGGCGCAGATGATGCTGACAACTCAGGAGCCTTGAGTTATGTACGCATCGAGTTTGCCGGTTATCCATTCCAGAAGGATAAGGAGATTAATGGTTTGACTCTCGGTTCTGTAGGTTCAGGCACAGAGATTGACCACGTTCAGGTATCTTATTCCAATGATGATTCCTTCGAGTGGTTTGGCGGTACAGTAAACTGCAAGTATCTCGTAGCCTACAAGGGCTGGGATGATGATTTCGATACAGATAACGGTTTCTCAGGAAAGGTGCAGTATGGTCTTTCTCTGCGCGACAGCAAGATAGCCGACACCTCTCAGAGCAACGGTTTCGAGAGCGACAACTGCGCCGATGGTGCTACCGTAGATCCTCGTACCAAGGCAACCTTCTCTAACATCACCTTTGTAGGTCCTAAGGTATTGGATGATAAGTTCCAGAACACCACAGATTATATTACTGCCGGAGCATACAATCCAAACAACGGTTCAGCTCTCGGCAAGTTCCAGTCAGCCATGCAGATTCGCCGTTCTTCTAACCTAAACTGCATCAACTCAGTGGCCTTAGGCTGGCCTATCGGTTTGATTGTTGATGGTGAGAAAGGTGAAACCGTGAAGAATGCCAAGGAAGGCAAATTCAAGCTTCAGAATGTATATTTCGCAGGTATGGATGCCGTTGGTACTGATGCCAACAAGAAGTATGAGGATTACCTCTATGATGCAGCCAACAAGAAGGATCTCGACAAGAATCAGAAGTCATACAGCAATACCTTCTTCTTCTCAGAGCCAAGCAACAAGTATTTTGACAGTTGGGTTTCATTGGTTGGCGCAGACGGTTATACTCCTATCGCCGGCAGTCCGTTGCTTGGAGCCGCAAGTTTCGCCGGCTGGACAGGTTTCGACACCGTAACCTACATCGGAGCCTTCGATGGCAGCAACAACTGGATGAGCGGTTGGACCAACTTTGACCCTCAGAATGCAAAGTACTAGAAAAAGATTAGTACCGGAATAAGAATTAGAATCGCTAATTTCTATTTTGACTATAAGGCTTTCTTTTATTGGAGCATGGCGCAGTGATTTGCGCCATGCTTTTTTTGTTGGGTTATGGAGGGAAACGTTGATGTCCTGAAACAGGACTTCAACCTTCATTTATCTTAATCCATGAACTTTATCATGTCCTGGCGTCTTGGCTTTGCCTCTGGCGATTCGTCAGGATAACCCAGGGCGATGCAGTAGAGCAGCTTGTAATTCTTGGAGAATGCCATGCGATCGAGGTAAGGCTTGGCTGATGGTGAATCCAGTATCCAGCGGGCTGAACTGCCCAGGCAGCAGGAACCGATGCCCCTTGACCATGCTGCAAGAATGATGTTCTCGCCAAGCAAACCGCAATCAATCTGCGCCATATCATAAGTAGTATCGTAGGCGATGCAAACCACGCATGGAGCATTCACAAAGATGTTCTTGAAGCCCTTGCGCTCTGCTATCTTAGGATTATCCTTTACCACGGCTTGGGTGATTGAATCGATGAGAGCAGGAGAATCTATCACTCTGATTTCGTACGACTGCAGGTTCTGCCCGTTTGGCGCATGGATGCCGCATTTCAGAATCTCGTTCAGGGTATCGCGGCTGATGACGGAATCCTTGTAAGCACGGATGCTTCTGCGACTCATCATCAAATCGGTTACTACACTTGCAGAGTCAACGCTGGTCATTGCCTCCGGCTGTCTGTTCTCATTGCAGGCAGTCAACATCAGTGCAGCTGCCAATCCTAAAAATATCTTCTTCATATTATTCACTGTATGATTAAACTTCATATTATTCATTGTATGATTAAACCTATATTTCAATTAGTATATACCCATGTAGCACTATTAGTATTTATCCATGTAGCGTTATTAGTACATACCGTGCAAAGATAGCAACAAACATTGATATCCAAGAAGATACGTTATGATTTTTAAGAGTTTTTATCGGTCTCTCTGCCATTCTTTTAACAAGTATATATCATAGCCAAACATTTTCCACCTATTTTGCTAGAATTTCCCAAAAACTTCGTATCTTTGCAATGGCTTTATACAAGATAAGCTGTTTATAAAATCATCATACGTAGAATTATGGAAAGAAAAAGTTATTCTATAGATATAAATCGCATTGCACAATATGCCATGTATGCATATTGCATTTTCGCATTGTTTTCGCTGGCATTTTCTGTTTGCAGACAAGCGGGCTTATCCTTCAGAACAAGTCCCATCCTGATTCCAATAAGTCCCATCCTGGTTACCATCAAGCAACTGGTCTTGCAGCTCGCCCCTATAGCTTTATGGGGAATATTCCGCTACACGCTACCGGCAGGCGTAAAATTACTACGACGCTGCAGCGAGTTGATGGTACTTTACTATGTGCTCTCATTCATCCTGGGCCAATGCTTCAATCTTCATCTCGTAACGATGATGCAGAACGGACAGATTACCCAAATGGCTTCCATACTCACCTGGACAGAAAGCACGATGGGCCTGATTTCCGTCATCGCCTCCCTGATAGCCGGCTGTCATCTGTGCAGCAAGCACAGGGGCAACATGCGCAAACTGGGCATAGCCCTTGTCCTGGTTTTCATCGCATGGCTGCTATGCTCGAATCTCCTCCCGACGGCAGTGTTTTACCTGGCAGACAACACCCAGCAGACAGCCTTCACCAGCGTGAATCTCATCAGTATGATAACAACGACATCGGCATATATATACGCTTACTACATGATGTA
>ERZ1504260.322-NODE-322-length-13360-cov-4.972116_pt1 | contig 13360 bp, 19 predicted proteins | sample MGYA00571879_ERZ1504260 | MGnify/ENA primary metagenome ERZ1504260 (study PRJEB39906, sample SAMEA3182110) | gut metagenome | biome: human; feature: gut; material: Stool; isolation source: human stools | place: Canada | collected 2013-04-23 ... | reverse complement strand
TGGCGGAGGAGCTGTTTATGTACGTCAGTTTTCGGATTCTGCCATGCGGTAGCCCACGCCCACTTCGGTGAAAAGGTATTCCGGTTCGGCAGGATTTTTTTCAATCTTCCGGCGGATGTTGGCCATGTTGACCCGAAGAATCTGGTTATCGCCGCTGGCCCGGGGCCCCCACAGCTCCTTGATGATGGAATCATAGGTCATCACACGGCCAGCGTGCTTGCCTAACAGAGCGACGATCCGGAATTCGCTGAGGGTCAGCTTGGCGTTTTCACCCCGGACGAGAACCTGATGCTTGTTGTAGTCGATGGTGAGGTCGCCTACGGTGTAGGTGCCCTGCTGGGCGATCTCACTGTTGCCGGTGGCGGTGCGGGTGTGGCGGATGGCCGTCCGCACACGGGCCAGCAGCTCATCGGTGCCAAAGGGCTTGGTGAGATAGTCATCGGCCCCCAAATCCAGAGCGGAGACCTTGTCCTGCTCGTGGGAGCGGGCGGAGACCACCACCACCGGCAGGGTGGACCAGCTGCGGAGCTGGCGCAGAATGTCCAGACCGTCCATATCCGGCAGGCCCAGATCCAGAATCACCAGATCCGGGCAGTGGGAGGAGATCATGGACATGGCCTCGGCTCCGCTGGCGGCCCGCATAGCCTCGTAGCCATTGGCGGTGAGAATGGTGGAGATAAAGCGGGCGATGCTCTTTTCGTCCTCAATGACCAAAATCTTTTCACGGATGTTCATAGGGTTTCCTCCTCGGATAAATCAGTGGAAATAGTGGGATCGGCGGGGGGCATGGGCAGGCAGAAGACAAACTCCGCGCCATCCGGGTGGTTATGGGCGGTGAGACGCCCGCCGTGGGCCTTGACCACGGCGCTGCACACCGAAAGCCCCAGGCCCATGTTCCGCTTGCCATCTCCCGTGGGGGGAGAGGCATGGCGGATAGAATAATCGAATAAGTGGGGCAGGAGGGCCGGGGAGATGCCCTGACCGTTGTCCCGAACGGAGAAGGCGGCGAAGTTATCCTCCGTTTTTTCCGCCCGGAGATGGATGGCGGTGGTGGTTTTGCCGTGGATGACGGCGTTTTCAATCAGGTTGGAGAGGACCTGCTCGATGAGAATGGGGTCCATAGGGACCATGAGCAGCTCCGCCGGGACCTCCACAGAGAATTTGATGTCAGGAAGCCGCTTGCGGGCCTTTTGAACGGCTTCCGCCAGGACTTCCTCCACCGGCTCTAATTGCTTGTTCAGTTCCGTTCGGTCGCTGCCGATACGGGTGATGGAAAGAAGATTTTCCACAGTGCGGATCAGCCACTGGGCCTCCTGCTTCACATCCTCCAGCAGGGAACGGCGGTCCTCTTGGGAGAGATTGGGATTATCCAGAACGGCGGAGGTAGAGCCGATGATGGAGGTCAGGGGGGTGCGGATGTCATGGGATACGGAACGGAGCAGGTCAGCCCGCATCCGGATCTTTTCATTTTCCATTCGAAGCTTGTCCAACTGGCGGGTCTTGGTGGTCAGAGCGGAGGTGATGACAGAAACGCTGAGAAAGGTCAGGAAGGACAGGGGATAGCCAGTGATGGTCAGGTTGAAAGCCCAATAAGGGAAAGTGAAGAAAAAGTTGACGGCGATGACGCCCAACACCGCAGAGAAAAGACCCCAGAAATAGCCGGTGGTCAGGCGGGAGGTCAGTAGCACAGTCAGCACAAAAACCGGCGTGGCGAAGCCAGCGCTGGGGTCCAGCCTCTGCAGTAGGATACAGAAGGCCACGGCCACAAAGAGGACCAGCGCGGTGACAATGAGGTCCCGCATGGAGAAGGGGAATAGGGTGGCCAGGCTGGTCTTGGATTTGAAATTGGGATGAGACATAGGAAGCCTCCTTGCTGGTTTCAGTATAGCAGACGGATCGTTAAATTGTTGCTAAAAAAATAAATGGGAAGAAAGAGAAAACGTGCAGAGCTTCGGCTGCGTCTTGAAAAGACGTTGCACAGAGAGATGCACTTTTTCTGAAAATCTGCCGGAGGGATGGAATGGGGGGACGGCTTTGGAGAAGAAACAGGAGGATGGCCGCTTTTGCAGGGCCTATCTGCGGACCATGGATCCGGAGCAGGCTGCCGCAGAGATCGGCAGACGGGACGGCTACGCCATGCTGGGGCAGAAAGGGACCCAACAGAAGCTGGAACGGATGCGCTGCGATGCGGCGGCGCAGCTGAAGCGGGAGGATGTACTGCGGCAGCTGGCACGGCTGGCCTTTGGTCGAGTGGATGATGCGGTGACACTGGCGCTGCGCCGGGGAGAGACGGAGCCGGAGGGACTGGAACTGTCGGCTGTGTCTGAACTAAGGGTAACAGAAAAGGGCGTAGAGGTCAAGCTGGTGGACCGGGTCCGGGCGTTAGAGACGCTGTGGAAGCTGTTGGAGGCCAGCGAACCCCAGCAGGCGGATCCGCTGCTTCAGGCGCTGGCGGCGCTGCCGGGGGAAACGGGAGACTGGAATGAGAAATGATATGATCCGGTTTTCCCGCAAGCAAAGGCAGGTGCTGACCTGGTGGAGGCAGAACCGTTGGCAGGCTATCATCTGCGATGGGGCAGTCCGCAGCGGAAAGACGTTTTGCATGGGACTGTCTTTTTTCCTGTGGGCCCAGAGTTGTTTTGACGGACGGCAGTTTGCCTTGTGCGGCAAGACGGTGGGGGCGCTACGGCGGAATTTGCTGACGGAGTTGGTCCCCTGCCTGCGGCGGATCGGTATGATCGTGCGTGAAAACAGGAGCGCCAATTCCCTGACGGTGGAGTTTGGCGGGCAACGGAATCAATTTCTGCTGTTTGGCGGGAAAGACGAGTCCAGCGCGGCGCTGATCCAAGGGAGCACATTGGCGGGACTGCTGCTGGACGAGGCGGCGCTGATGCCACGGTCTTTCGTGGAGCAGGCGGTGGCCCGGTGCAGCGTCCGGGGCAGCAAGCTGTGGTTCAACTGCAATCCGGAGGGGCCGGAACACTGGTTTTACAAGGAGTGGATCGAGAAGGCGGAGAGCCGGGGGGCGCTGCGGCTGCACTTTACGATGGCGGATAATCCCGGCCTGTCGCCGGAGATCCGGCAGCGGTATGAGCGGCTGTATACAGGCGTGTTTTACCGACGGTTCGTGCAGGGAGAATGGGCGGCGGCTCAGGGCTTGGTATATGACTTTTTCGACCCAGCCAGAGATGCGGCACCGGTGCCGGAGGGGGCCTTCAGCCGGTGGCGGGTATCCGTGGATTACGGGACGGTGAATCCGCTGTCCATGGGTCTTTGGGGGGAACGGGACGGCGTTTGGTACCGGGTAGAGGAGGTCTATTACGATTCCCGCCGGGAGGGCCAGCAGAAAACCGACGTGGAGTACGCGGATATGCTGGACCGGCTGGCGGCGGGGCGGGAGATCCAGCGGGTGATCGTGGACCCGTCGGCGGCCAGCTTCATCGAGACCCTGCGGCAGCGGGGCTGGCGGGTAAAGAAGGCCAACAACGATGTGGCTGACGGCATCCGGGTGACGGCGGATCTGCTGAGACAGAGGCGGATCGTACTGTGTGATACCTGCCGGGACTGCCTGCGGGAGATGGCCCTTTACTGCTGGGACGAAAAGGCAGGAAAGGATGCGCCGAAAAAGGAGCACGATCACGCCATGGATGAGATGCGGTACTTTGCCATGGATCTGTCAGGCGGGGAAAAGGGCGGATTTGCGGCAGTCAGCGTGGTGAGAGGCGGATACCGTTAGGAAATATATAAAATGTTGTACGGGACTGTACACCAAAAGCGGGTGTGGACGGGAGAGTAGGAGACCGATTTCCGAAGGGAGGAGAGGTTCGTTTGAATTTTTGGAAAAGGAGAGGCGATGAAGCGGCAACGGCCCAGACTATGCAGCTGCGGGACCGGGAGCGGCATCCCTATGCGGGGCTGCGGAGCTTTACGCCTCAGCGCGGCGGAGAGCTGCGGCTGTATCAGGCGGTGCGGGAGGCTGTACCGGTGGTGGATGCTGCCGTGTGCAAGCTGATCCGCCTCAGCGGCGGTGCGCTGGTGTTCTGTGAGGATCCGGAGACAGAAAAGCGGCTGCGGGACTTTTTAGAGCGGGTCCCGGCGGGGCGGGGACAGTACGGTATCAACGCCTTTTTGGAGCAGTACCTGGAATCGCTGCTGATCTGCGGCGGCGCCGTAGGCGAGATGGTGCCGGCGGCGGGAAACCGGGATCTGGCGGCACTGCTGTGCGGACGGATGGACCGGATCGAGCTGAGAGAGGGAGAAAGCCCGCTGGATTTTCAGATTTTCGGGCCGGATGAGCGGGGGCGGATGGCAGCGCTGCCGTATCAGGAGCTGCTGCTGTTCACTCCGCTGCATCCGGAAGCCGAGCACCCATACGGCGTGTCGCTGCTGCGGGGATTGCCGTTTATGGCGGATATTCTGATGAAGATCTACAACACGGTGGGGGTCAACTGGGAACGGTGCGGCAATATGCGATTTGCCGTGACCTGCCGGGACGGCGACGGCAATGCCGCGGAACGGGGGCAGCTTCTTGCCAGCGAGTGGAGCCGGGCTATGCAGGATACCAGAAGCGGCAGTGTCCGGGACTTCGTGGCGGTGGGAGATGTGGATATCAAGGTCATCGGCGGCGACGCGCCCATTCTGGACAGCCAGGTGCCGGTGCGGCAGGTGCTGGAGCAAATCGTGGCGAAGACCTCCATCCCGCCCTTTATGCTGGGGCTGAACTGGAACTCCACGGAGCGGATGAGCGCCCAGCAGGCGGATATGCTCACCACGGAAATCACTGCTATTCGACGGACGCTGACACCGGTGATGGAGCAGATCTGCCGGATGTGGCTGCGGATGCAGGGAGAGACGGCGGCGTTCCGGGTGGACTGGGAGGATATCAACTTGCAGGATGAGGTAGAGGAAGCCAAGGCGGAATTGTACCGGGAGCAGGCGAGGAAGCTGCGAATCGAGAATGACGTGGCGGAAGGTAAAATTGAGGACAGGGCGGCGGGGGCCGCGAAAAAAGCGTGACAGGAGGAAACGGATGCTGACAAAGGAAGAACTGGATCAGATCAACCGGTTCAGCAAGGCGGAGCTGACGGCGGATCAGGTGTATACATTCAGCGTGCGGCTGTGCGACAACGAGGTGGACCGGGACTTTGAGCGGTTCGGGACGGAGGATCTGGACCGACTGGGAGAATTGTTTTTAGGCAAGAGCGGAATCTTTGATCACCAGTGGTCCGCTAAGGGCCAGACGGCCCGTATTTACCGGACGGAGGTGGTGCGGGAACCGGGCACCGTGACGGCGGCGGGGGATGAGTACCGTTGGCTGAAGGGCTGGGCCTACCTCATGCGGACGGAAAAGAATCAGGAGCTTATCACGGAGATCGAGGGTGGTATCAAGAAAGAGGTCAGCGTGGGATGCAGCATGGGGCGGAGCGTGTGCTCCGTGTGCGGCGCGGAAAACGGCGCCTGCGGTCATGTGAAGGGTCAGATGTACGGCGAAAAGCTGTGCTTTATGGAACTGAAGGACCCCAAGGACGCCTATGAGTGGTCCTTTGTGGCGGTGCCTGCCCAGCCCAGGGCCGGGGTGGTGAAGCGGTTCGGCTCCGACGGGACAGAGCTGCGGACGCTGCGCAAGCAGGCAGAGCTGGGTCAGCGGTATCTGACTGGGCTGCGCCGGGAGGTGGTGCATCTTGCTATGCTGGCGGACGGGCATCTGGATGGAAAAATCTTCACCAAGGCCGTTGGGAGACTGGATGAGGCGGAATTGCTGGAGTTAAAGAGGGCCTATGAGGCCCAGATCGCGAAGAAATTTCCCGTGGCTCCGCAGCTGCGGCAGCAGGCGGAGACCAAGCGGGAGGATGAAGCGGTGTTCCTTGTCTGATGGGACAAACACAATATGAGGGAGGAAATTGCATGAACGTTTCTTATGAGGGCATCGGCCAGTGGGCCGCCACCTTTGCTTGCGACGGTGTGTCCGCAGGGCAGGTGGTGAAGGTCAGCGGCAGCGGAACAGTTGCCAAATGCGCGGACAATGACGGCTTTGAGGGTGTGGTGCTGTCCGTGGCCAGAGACGGCAAAGCCTGCTCTGTGGCTATGGGGGGCATGGTGACGGTAAGCTACACCGGGGCTTCCGCGCCTGCTGCAGGTTGGAACTCTTTGGCAGCGGACGGCAGCGGAGGCGTGAAGGTCGTTTCCGATGGCGGCAAGGGCTATCTTGCCGTAGAGGTGGACACCACTGCTAAAACCGTGACCATTGTGCTGTAAGGAGGGGGAGAGAATATGGCTTATCATTATGAAAATCTGAAACTGGAAAAGGGTATGTACAGTCAGAGCGGCCGCAGCTTTGCACAGACGCTGGAAGCTCTGGACCCCAGCGAGAACTACAAGGGCACCTCTCTGGAGGGGCTGGATGCCTTCCAGCGTCAGCTCAAGCGCTTTGATATCAAGGTGAAGGGCGCGGGCAGTGATAGAGTGGAGAAGTTCTTCTGGTCTACGGAGTCCGCTGTGCTGTTCCCGGAATTCGTGTCCCGTGTGGTGCGTCAGGGTATGGAGGAGGAGAGCATCCTGCCGGACATCACCGCCACCGTCACCAATTTTGACGGTATGGATTACCGTTCCATCGCATCCACTCCTACGGAGGAGGAAAAGAAGCTCAAACGTGTGGAGGAGGGGGCGCAGATCCCCCAGACTACCATTCATACCCAGGAGAATCTGGTGCGGCTTCATAAGCGGGGCCGTATGCTGGTGGCTCCCTATGAGGCCATCCGCTTTCAGAGACTGGACCTGTTTGCCGTGACGCTGCGGCAGATCGGTGCGTACATGGGCCGGATGCATCTGGAGGATGCCGTGAAGGTGCTGAAGGACGGTGACGGCAACAACAATGCCGCCAAGGTCTATGAGGTGGGCAGCAATCCCATCGGCGGCAGCAAGGGTGCTCTGAGCTATGACGTACTTCTGGACTTCTGGGCGCAGTTCGATCCCTATACCATGAATACCATGCTGGTGAGCAATGACATGATGCTGGCCATGCTGAAGCTCAGCGAGTTCCAGAATCCCAATACCGGGCTGAATTTCCAGGCCACCGGTAAGCTGACCACTCCTCTGGGGGCCAAGCTGCTGCGTTCCAGCGCCGTGCCCAGCGGCACCATCATCGGCCTGGACAAGAACTATGCTCTGGAGCAGATCTGCGGCAGCGAAGTGGTGGTGGAGTACGACAAGCTCATTGACCGCCAGCTGGAGCGGGCAGCCATTACCTCGGTTTCCGGCTTTGCCAAGCTGTTTACCGACGCGGCCAAGGTGCTGAAGGTCTGAGCTTGTCCACCGCACCGGGATTCCCGGTGCGGTGGAGCGGAAAAGGAAGGGGAGTGACCTATGGAGATAACGGCGGCCGCATTAGCGGCGGAGCTGTGCGGCGCCTCTCAGGAGGACCCGCTGCTGGCGGTGCTGTGTGAGGCGGCGGAGGCGGCTTGGGAGAACCGACTGGACCCCGGCGTGACGAAGGAGAACTGCGGCGGCGCGCTGCGGTGCGCGGCGGCGTTCATGGCGGCGGCGGACTACATGGGAAAGAGGTGCAGGGCGGAGTCCTTTACCGTGGGTGAGGTGACTGTACGGCAGAGCGGCGGTCAATCCGCGGCTGTGATGGCGGAGACCTTGCGGCAGACGGCGGAGCGGCTGATGCGTCCCTATGCCGCCTCCGGGGAGTTTTGCTTCAGGGGGGTGCGGGGATGACCGGCGTGATGGGGGAGATCCTGGAACATTATGGTCAGACCGTAACGCTGCGGAGCAGAGACGGCGAAAAGTCCGTCCGGGCATTTATCCAGCCCGCCGCTGCCCGGGACGAGACAGTGCCGGGAGAGCAGACGCCCATCGGTTGGATAGACGAACGGCTGTGGAGGTATACCGGGCTGGAGGAGGTCCAGCCGGGGGATACCGTCATTTGGAGGGGACGGAGCTTTCGGGTGCGAAGCAGCCGGGAACACGCCCTGTCGGACGAGATCAATCACTGGTGGGCCTTGCTGGAACCGGAGCGGAGGGCAGCGGAATGAAGGAATTGTCACAGATCCGCAAGGCGGTGCTGGACGCCCTGCGCGGGGCCGGGATTCAGGCTATGGAGGCGTTCCCTGAGAAGCAGGCCATGGCGTACAGCGGTGTGGTTGCGGCGGTGGGTGTCGGCGCGGCCAGCGGAAAAACGGCGGGCTTCTGCCATTATTTAGGAGAGATGAAGGACCCGGAGACTCAGGCGGTCCGGGAACGCTACGGCAAGGAGCTGTTCGGGCAGATCACCGTGGAACTGCGGGCGAATCGGGCGGCGGACTGCGAACGCGGCTGCGAAACGGCCACTGAGGTACTGCTGGGCGGGCTTCCGGAAGGAGTCCGCACCGGGGAACTTACCTGGGAGGCCATTTGCTGGGAGAAGACCACGGGGATGTTCCTGCGGCGGGGCGTTCTGGAATGCAGGGCCCTGTTTCTGGCGGAGAGCGCCGTGGAGTCCGGAGAATTTCTGGACTTCCGACTGAAAGGAGTTATGAGCGAGTGAGTGAGATGAGACATGAGCGGCCGGGGGTCTACTCGGTGTATGACGCGTCCAGCGTGACATCCGCGGGACGGGCGGCCAAACGGATCGGCGTGGCGGCTCTGGCCGTTAAGGGAACGGCCAATACAGCGGTGACACTGACCGGTTACAGTGCCGGTGTGGAGGTCTTTGGTGAGGACGGCGCTGACACGCCGGGCATGAGCACACTTTTGAAGCTGCTGTTTGCCAACGGTGCATCCACGGTTTACGCGGTACGGGTAGGTGCAGGCGGGGGATTGGAAGCTTATCAGGCGGCGTTTGCCGCCCTGGCTAACTGCGATGTACAGGTGGTGGTGTGCGACAGCAGCGAGCTGACCATCCAGAAGGCACTGAAAACCGCCGTGGAAACGGCATCTGCGGCCAGAGGGGAGCGGATCGGCGTCATCGGCGGCAGCGGAGATACGGCGGCGCAGTTGGTGACCAGGGCGGAGGCTATCAACAGTGAGCGAATGGTACTGGTTGGCCCGGATATGAAGGATGAGAGCGGCAAAGCCCTTTCCGGTGTGTTTGCCGCGGCGGCGGTGGCAGGTGCTATTGCCTGCGGCGCGGACCCGGCAGTACCCCTGAACGGGGCGGAGCTGTACGGCATCGGCGGTTTACAGAGCGTTTACAGTGACAATGACATTGACCTGCTGGTTCAAGGCGGCGTAACGCCGCTGGAGGACGTGGGGGGCGTGGTGTCCCCGGTGCGGGGCATCACTACCCGGACAAAAACCGGCAGCGCCGCCGACAGTACCTGGCGGGAGCTGACAACCGTCCTGATTGCCGACGATGTGATCCCTGCGGTGCGGTCTGCCCTGCGGAGCAAGTTTGCCAGAGCCAAGAACACCGCTCAGGGCCGGGGGGCTATCCGGGCACAGACCATTGTGGAACTGGAAAAGAAAAAGGACGCACAGATCATCGAAAGCTACGGCGAGGTGGCGGTGACGGCCGCAGCGGACGATCCGACGGTGTGTCTGGTGGAGTTCAGCTTTGCTGTGGCCCATGGGTTGAACCAGATCCGCCTGACGGTGCATCTGACGGTTTAAGGAGGGACGGATATGAAGGGATTTCCCACCAGTGCGGACATTTATCTGGAATTGGACGGGCGGAAGATCGCCGTGGTGCAGAGTTACCGGGCCAAGGCAGCCAAGTCCAGCAAGAATATCGAGGCCTTCGGCGAGAGTGAGCCGGTGGCAACCATTGAGGGGCAGAAGAGCTATACCGTGGAGCTGACCCGGCTGTACGCCACGGATACGGCCATTTCCGACGGCATCGACTTCTATAATCTCACGGATTTCTCTCTTGTGATCTGCAAGCCGGACCGCAAGGTCATTTACAGCGGCTGTGAGTGGAGCGGCATTCAGGAGGACGGGGAGCTGAACGCCACCGTGGCGGAACGGGTGACGCTGACGGCGGCCCGGCGCATCGAGACTACCGCATGAGGACAGTGGACGCTCTGAAGCCGCTGACAGCGGGGGAGTTGCTGGAGCTGTGGCGGTCTATCGGGAGAGGGTGGAAGATCCGCTGGAACGGACGCTGCTGTGCAACGCCGCCATTCTGCGGGATAGCTGCTATTGTCAGGGAGAAGCGATTTACGGAGATGAGCTGGAGGTCTTGCGGGACCTGACGCCCGGCGAAATGGAAGACCTTCTGCTGCGGCTGGCGGAGGGAGAAGCGCTGCCGGAGGAGCGAGGCGGCACCTTCGACCTTCAGCGGTTTGCGGATATGAAGGGGGAATGAGCCGGTGAACTATTTATGGGAGCTGCGGCGCCGCCAACAGGCAGCGCTGAACCGTCTGCTGACCGGCAGTCCCTCCAAAGAGGAGACCACGGCGGAGGAGGAAGTTCTCCGCCGTGCTGCGGAGGGGGCTGAGAAAGCGCCTGCTGGACGGGAGAAGGGGATCTCCCGTCCAACGGCGGAACAGGGAAAGCTGATTGGTCAGGCGGAAAGCGGTGAAGCACTGTCATCGGCAAAGCGGAAAGCGTGGGACAGAGCGGAAGCTGATGACAGACTGCTGGATGGGCTGACGGCGCAGGCAGAAGAATTTCAGCAGGCCCGCCGGGCGGATGCCCTTTGGCGGAGCGAGACGTTTTCTGCGGGGACCCTGCCGGGGTTACTGATGGCGGAAGGAAGCAGGGCGGCGATGGAGGTGGAGGACATCTCCCGGGCTGTTCAGCGGGACGCACGGCGGTATGACGGCGGATTTACCATGTTTTAAGAGGGAGGAATGGCATGAGATTATCCTCCATGCGCTATAAAAATTATACCTGGCCCCACAATCCGGAGACCTTTGTAGTGGAATACCGGCGGCAGATGGCGGCCCATAAGATACCATTGGGCGGCTGCGTTTTGCAGGATCTGGGCGTAAATTGCCGGATCCTGCGGGGCGAGGGCGAGTTTGCGGGGCCGGGGGCCTATGGGGAATTCAAAGCACTGGCGGCGGTGTTTCAGGAACCGGGAGCGGGGATGCTGACGCATCCCGTGTGGCGGACGGACCGGGCGTATTTCGTCTCCCTGTCCGTGACGGAGGAGCCGCGGCCGGACTATGTACGGTACAGCTTTGCGTTCTGGGAGGATGACAGCGGCTATGATGGCGGCCTGACGGAAAACAATGACGGCAGGACGTGGCCGGGGAGCGGCTTGGCGGCGTCTGAAGAGACCCATGGAGCCGGGCGGGTATACACCGTGAAGCGGGGGGATACCCTGTGGGGCATTGCCCGGCGCTGTGGCGTGACCTTGAGCAGCCTGATCGCTGCCAATCCACAGATCAAAAATCCCAATCTCATTTATCCGGGGAATGAGGTGAGGCTGCCGTGACAGGACGAATTTTTACGGCAGACCATCATGTCTATGATCTGCCGCCGCTGCTGAGTTGGAACGTGAGACATACGGGGACGGTGCCCTGCGACAGCTGGTCCGTGACGGCGGTGTATCAGCCGGAAATGCTGACAGTGCTGCGAATGGCGGCGGGTTTCGCCGCCATTGAGAATGGAATGACACAGTTACGGGGAATCGTGGACGAATATACCGTGGAACTGGGCAGCAGGGGGATGACGGTGACACTGTCCGGCCGGGGATACGCCGCACGGCTGTTGGATAACGAGTCCCGGCCTGTGACCTATGAGCAGGTGACGCTGCGGGAACTGATCCGCTGTCACGCGGAGCCTTATGGCATTTCCTGCGGGGCTGCGGCGGATCTGAGGTCCACGGTGCCCTATACCGCCGGGGCGGGGATCAGCCAATGGAAGGTGATTTCGGAGTTTTGCCGGACCTATGGAGGCTTCCTGCCCCGGTTTGCCAAAACCGGAGAGCTGCTGGCAACACCGGAACAGGACAGCGGAAAGAGAATCATCCTTGACAGCGGCAGTCCAGTGCTGAATTGCCGAATCCGGGAGGATCACTACGGCGTGCTGACGGAGGCGCTGGTCATCGACAAGCGGCAGAATGTCAGCTACTCTGTGAAAAATCCGGAGATGATCGCCAAGGGCGGCCAGTGCCGCCGGGTGATCTATACGCCGGGGCGGAGCACCTGGGATGCCATGCGCTATACGGGAGAATACCAGATCCAACAGTCCAAAAAGGAGGAGCAGGCGGTGACGGTAACGCTGCCGGGGAGCTTTGGTGCATTTCCGGGGGATCGGGTGACGGTGAGACTGGAAAAGCTGGGCCTTACCGGAAATTACCGGGTGGCGGAGACGGAAAACCGGTTTTCCGCCAGAGAAGGAGCCGTGATGATCTGGACATTGAAGGAGTGTGATTGAAATGTGGCTGGCACAGAGCATGAAGCAGGCGGTCCCCACGGCGGATGCCGACCAGGGGATCTCTACCATAGTGGGAGATCAGATGGGAGTGGTGACCCGGGGCGAAGTGCGGCAGTTACCCATCTACGGTCCGGGCGGTTATGTGTGGCTGCCGGAGAGCGGGGCTTCCGTGCTGGTCATTAAGGGCGGCCCCGGCGGAGAGGAGCAGTGCGTCTGCGGCGGTAAGCAGGCGGAGGTCCCAAAGGGGATGCAGCCGGGGGAGGTCTATATTTACGGTCCGAAGGGCAGCAATGTGTATTTGCAGAAGGATGGGACGATTGAACTGACAGGGCGAATTTCCATCAGAGGACAACTTCTTATCAACGGGCAGCCCTACAAACCTTGCACCTGCGGAGAGGGAGGGATTCTGTAGTGCTGATGCTGGTGAACGGTGATTATGTACCGCAGGGAAACGGATTACAGTCAGCGAAGGGGGACGAGGCAGTTTTGCAGCGGATGCTGATGAAACTGACTGCCCGGCGGGGGCAGTTTCCCTTTATGGAGAATTTCGGCAGCAGACTGTGGACTTTGGACCGGCTGCGTCCTGCGGAACGGCAGGCTGCGGCGGAGCAGTATGTGCTGGAGGCCCTCCGGGATGAGCCTGGCCTGATGGTAGAGCAGGTGACGCTGGCGGAGAACGGCGGAAAGGCGTCCCTGACGGTGAACGCCGTCAAAGACGAACGCCGATTGACGGCGGAGGTGGCCTTGGGGCAGGAGGGAGTGACAATGTGAGAGCGACGGAGACGATCTATCGGGAAATGCTGGCGGCCTACGCCAAGCGGCGGGGCGGACAGCTTCAGGAGGACTGCGACCTGTCGGTGCGGCTGTGGGCGGCAGCGGCACAGATCCAGGCGTTGGAGGCACAGGCGGAATGGGTGCTGGGGCAGAGCTTTCCACAGACAGCTGCAGGGGTCTATCTGGACCGCCACGGAGCCATGCGAGGCATCGTCCGACAGGCACCCAGCAGGGCGACCGGTCAGTTGACCTTTCGGCTGTCCAACGCACAGACCGGCGC
>ERZ1504260.298-NODE-298-length-13894-cov-5.002168_pt1 | contig 13894 bp, 10 predicted proteins | sample MGYA00571879_ERZ1504260 | MGnify/ENA primary metagenome ERZ1504260 (study PRJEB39906, sample SAMEA3182110) | gut metagenome | biome: human; feature: gut; material: Stool; isolation source: human stools | place: Canada | collected 2013-04-23 ... | reverse complement strand
TCAAAATGTCGGTCAGATGCGCAACCGATACCCAGACGATCAATGGCAAGAGATCCTCGGCGCCTGTGACAGCACGGTTTTTCTCGGATGCACAGATATGCTGACCGCTGAGTACTTCAGTGACCGCATTGGAACAGCATCAGTCGAAGTGGAAGGTACGATGCGGGAACTCAACACCATGCACATTACCGATTATACCCCAAGATTCCGTAAGACCAACTCACTTGGCCGGCGCCCATTGCTTACCCCTGATGAGGTCTTGCGTTTACCCCCGGATCAGGTCCTGATTTTCATAAGAGGTCAGAAAGTCATGCGAGCCAAGCGCTATGACTACTCCCTGCATCCGGACTATAAAAAGCTGAAGAGCCGCAAAGCGATCCTGCATGAGCCTGACTGGAAGACCAGCCAGGCTTCTTCTGTATCTGCAACCGGCCCTTCACCATCCTCATCCATGGCCACCCCTGTGGAAAAGGGCAGCGGCAATCGGCAGAAGAAACCACCTGCGAAGCCAGCCCGTAACACTGAGCGCGAGGTTGTGAATGCGGATGACATCTTCTAGGAAAGGAGCAGAAGAAATGCCTAAGAAGAAAGTAACTGAAGCTGTTGAAGAGGTCGTTCAGGAACCGGTTGTTTCTGAACCTGTGCCCCCTCAGGCACCCCGGCGTCAAGGCAGTGATGACCTGCTTGAACTCAATGATCTGGAGCGTGGCGTTACCCGTGAGGATAGCGAAGACGCCAAGTGGGGCTATCTTGCCGGCGCAGCGCGCAGGCAGCAGATCCTGACCGGCATCGTCAGCAGCGGCATTATTCAGACCGAGAATGGTCTTCCTGTTTGCCCGGTTGATTTTGAAGGCCTCCGCATCCTGATCCCCATTCGTGAGATGGTGTTGACGGAATGGCCTGAAGAGGATCCCATTCCTCGATCTGTCAGAATCCAGATCGGGCGTATGCTGGGTGCGACCATAGACTTCATCCCCGCGGCCGTGGATATCCGCAATCGTGCGGCAGTTGGTTCCCGTAAGGCGGCCATGCTGCAGCGTCAGAAGCGGTACTATGCCACCGGCCGTGTAAAGCCCGGTATCCTGATGGCGTGCCGTGTTCTGGGTGTCGGCAACAACACCATGACGGTGGAAGCTTGCGGTGTGGATACTGAGATCTATGCCCGCAATGTCTCCTGGGAATGGTTCTCTGACATTGCGGATCTGCACTCCACCGGCGACCTGGTCGTGGCCAGGGTCATGGATGTTTCTTACAACGAGGAGCGGGATGTCTATTCGGTCAACCTCTCCATCAAAGAGGCATCTGAGAATCCCGATCGGGCAGCCCTGGAGAAGATCACTCCCAACTCCAACTATTTCGGTGTCGTTACCGGCGTGAAAGACCGCGTGTTCTTCGTCCGCCTTCAGGTGGGCGTCAATGCCAAGACTAAGCTCTATCGTTCCATCGACATGCCCAGCAGACTGGATACGGTCAGCTTCCGTGTCACCGGAGTCGATGAGGAAAACGGCATCGCGCTGGGCTTCATCACCAGAATCATCAAACGCCATACCAGATTGAGGTAACCTTATGAAATACACTCCCAGCAGCCGAGATGCTCTTGACGCTCACTGCAGGGAGGTCATCCGGTCCTGCCTCAACATCGTGGAGCAGCATGGTGACACCTATGTCGCCATCCACAAGGACGACGAGATCGACTGCGTCGTCCTTGTCTCCATGATTCGAAGCTATCCCATCATGTCCATCATTGTCGCTGACAAGATCCTGTTCGCTGACATCAATGCCGATCAGATGTATGGCGTTGCGAACGAACTGAATCTGGACTCGGTCACAGGTTGGCACTCCGTCTTCCTGGCAGATGACAGCATGATCTACATGTACCGGCAATGCCTCTGGCTTTCGATGAATCTGACCTACGAAGACCTCCTTGCCATGCTGAAAGAATGCATCAGCGAGTACAAGCGCGGCAAAGGCCGCCTTACTACCGGTGATCATCCGACTAACCCGGTCGCATGACACCCACGAACAGAAAGGATCAAGATCCATGAAGGAAAAAATCACTTCCTTGGTGCTTGTTCTCGTCGTTGCCATGTCCATGACGGTGGGAGCAAGTGCAGCATCGTACATTCCGGACGATGTGACCTATCAGAATCTCAACGGGCAGCAGCTCGCGATCAAGACCTATACGCTCCTGCCCGACCAGGACCCTGCAGATCTCTATGAAGAGGACTTCGAGCATGATGGCTTCCTGTACTCCATGAGTGACATCATCAAAGAAGAGCAGCACTTCCAGGAAGAGAATCTGCACACCGAGGTCGTCACTGTCACAACTGCCAGTAAGAACCTTGAAGATATCCTCGCAGAGCTGAAGCCCACGATCGAGTTCGACGACGGCATTTCTTCCGGCACTCTGTCTCTGGACCACAGCACGATCAAGACGGAGGCAGCCGGCTACAAGAGCAGCTCCTACTCTGTCACCGCAACCAAGAACTACACCGGCCTCGATCGAAATGATTCTTCTTACATCGATAAGACTGTAGAGAAGAATGGCAGAACCCTGAGCCTGTCCAATGTGACCTGGAGCGTGGAGCGTACGGCGCTGGTAGGCGATGAACTCGTTCCCGCCACCTATTCCGCAGTCGCTACTTATTCCGGCACTGCCAGCTCCACTGTCGCAACCGGATACATTACGACCGCTGAGTACAAAGGCACCGTCGTCTCTTCCGGCATCTCCAGCATCCTTTATACCGTAACCTACCTGGGCACCGAGATCGTTCCTGTGGAAGAGGAACCCACTTTCAATGGCTCGATCGTGGTGATCCCCGTTATCGGCGGAACCATTCTTTTGGCCACTTTGTTGTTGCTCGGCCTTCTGCTTCGTAAGAATACTACAGTCTACAAAGCGACGGGCAAAGGCAACGAGTATGAAAAGTGCGGCCGACTGCGTCTGAAGACCAAAGACCCCGAACTTCGTATCGATCGCCTGAAGGATATTCCGGAAGGTATGATCGCAGTCGAAGTGGATCAGGCAGTCGCAAAGAAGCTGTTCGGCCAGACCATCGCCATCCACTGCTATGACAACACAGTCGAGCATACTGTTGGCACGGTCAATGGCCAGTACTGGTTCAAGGTCGATATCGGCACTCAGGAAGGTGAACCCGATACTGAGGAGGAACCCGTATGAAACTCAAACGCATTTTGACCCTGTGCTGCATGTTGACTATGGCCCTCGGCATGGCGAGCTCTGCCAGTGCCGCAGACTACTCGTTCGAAACCTCGGCCAATCCCGTCTACTACGGCAGCACCAACTACGAGGATCTGTATGATGCCGGCTACAACTACGGTGCCCGCAACCAGATCGACTACGACATTCCAGAAATCCAGTACGGCCTAAGCCAGAAGTTCCTGGAGACCTCGCTCAATAACCCCTATCTGAGCAGCGGTATCCAGTATGGCCTGAGCGGTGGATCCGCAACGACTGTATATCCGGAGTCCGATTTCAGCAATTCCAGCATCATCTCTGGTGGCAGCCTAATCGAAGTTCCGTATCAGCCCTCTGTCACCATTACTGATCTGAAACAGAAAGATGGCAGCATCGGCAAAGTCTCGATCGACCGTGTCAGCCTGAGCTGCAAGGTGTATGAAGGCGCTACTGACAGCTCAATGTCCAAAGGAGCTGGTCACTATACCTCGTCTGGCATCTATACCGGCAACATTGGTCTGTTCGGCCACAATCGTGGCAGCCATGCCTATTTTGCTAAGCTGAAGAATGTGAAGATCGGTGACATCGTGGAGTACAAGACCGCGATCGGCACCAAGACCTACCAAGTGACTTTTGTCGGGTCCATCTCCTATACCGACTATTCGTACCTGAATGAGATGGGAGATAACCGAATTACCTTGATCACTTGTATCGCTAACCAGCCCTCTCTGCGTCTGTGCGTGCAGGCAGTAGAGATTCGATAAATGAACTGGAGGAACACTATGAAAACCAATAAGCCCCGCAATCGTGAGAGTCGTACCAAGCCCATCCCCACCGAGTCCAGCGTAGCCATTCGGCTGCGCCTGCCTCGCGAGTCCTATGACCAGATGAGAGATCTGGTTAAGAACAGGCGGGCAACCAAGGAAGACATCTTCCTGCGTGGCCTCCAGGCCTACTGCAATCAGTAATTCATCCCTACGCCTTTCCCCCGCAGAGAGTGGCTGGAATACACTTGATGAGGTGAAAGAAAATGAAGAGAATCGGATCCTTTATCGCCGGTCTTCTGGTCGGCACCATGCTCTTTGGCGGCTCCGTGGCCTATGCGGCCGGCGTCGTTGCTGAGCTGAGCAGCCATCGGTTCTTTGTCGATGGTCAGGAAGTGAAGATGACCGCATACGCTATCAACGGCAACAACTATGTGATGCTCCGCGATATCGGCAAGGCGGTTGGTTTCAATGTTCATTGGGACAGCACCAACGGCTGTGTCCAGATTGAGAGCGATAAGCCGTATACCGGCACAGCTCCCGCGAAGACGCAGAGCGTGGCAGTGGGAGCTAAGAAAGCTGACTACACACAGGCGGATGTCATGCCCGAGCCCAAGGCGGGCGACAAGATCCCCTGCAGCGACGGCTATGTGTATGAGATCACCGATGTGAGCAAGTACCAGAACAGTATGTTCGCTACGCAGGAAACTGACACCCTGCCGGACCCCACCTGTGACTGGAGCCTGCTGGATCAGCCGACTCTGCCCGAACCCGAGGCGAACCACTTCACTTCCGGTGGTAAGGAGTACATGTTCGTGCGCAACCTCTTTGAGACCCGTCGCATGCAGTACACCCTCTATAACGCCATCGGCGACAATCCGCAGACCTGGCAGAACGGAAAGCCCGTAACCAGAGCGGATGGCAGCCCTCTTGTGACCGTGAAGCTGTCTATTCCCGAAAGCGTGGCAGCCAACAGCTTCTGGCCCTGGCGTTCCGACCAGATCGTCGAACTTTTCAATTCCTGCCCTCCCGGCGAGTACGCCTTTGAGGCATGGGATGTCTATTGTGACGGAGCCTTCCAGTACACGGAATATTACATCTCCGTAAAATGAAAACTGAATATTGTTCCCTGCGGAGGCAGTGTGCTGAAATACGCACACTGCCTTTTTCCATACCGATCCACCCCAAGAATGCTTTATGCATTCACGATAATAAGCACGGAGGTCAATCAAAATGAAAAAACGAGTTGTTTCGATGCTTCTCGCAGTTGTCATGATGCTTGGTATGTTTCCAGGCACAGCTCTGGCAGCCGGTTCTGTCGAAGAGGCGCTTGGAGAAGTCAACATCTACAACGGCGAGCAGAAGCTCAGTTACCTGTCGATCAACGGCAGAGTGCGTGAGCTGATCTATACCTACTACAACTATGTGGATCGCAACGGTCAGACGAAAGAAATCCCTGCGTACTGCGTCAACCCCAATATCAAGGGTGTACCTCAGACTGTTGCTCCCGGTGAGAGCATCAAGTACCTCGCCAACGAAATCGGCAGTGATCCCAAAGTCATTGGCATCATTGCAAATGGCTATCCCCATCGCAGTCTGAGCGAACTCAAGCTGGAGAATAAGTATCAGGCATACTATGCGACCAAAATGGCGCTCTGGGCGTACTTGCTGCCCAACTGGGACATCAACAACATGAAGGTCAACCCCAATCTGACCGGAGTGGAGCTGGAGCGTGCCAATAAGATGCTGGCAGCCGTGAAGGATATCTACCGTCGCGGCACCGTATGGAGCACTGCCCTTTCTCCTAATGTCACGGTGGAAGCCGACCAGGAGACCGCCTATCCTGCAACCATCAATGGTCAGGAATATCTCCAGCAGATCTTCACGGTCACTTCTGAAACCTGGGTGTGCAACTACGCTGTAAATGTTGCCTTTAGCGATCCCTCTGCGGTTCCTGCCGGCACGAAGATCGTTGATATGGACAACAAGGAAATTGATGTCATCACCACCAAGGCCACCGGAAAGGGATATGCCGGACAGTTCAAGGTCCTGTATCCTGCCAGCGCAGTCGATGGACAGAGCGGCAGCGTCCAACTGAGCTTTCGTACCAATGTCTATAAGTACGCCATCTACTACGCTGTGTGCGCCGAGAAAGACAAGTATGGCAACCTGCAAAATTACATGTGCGATACCGATCCGACCACGCCTCTGGCTCTGACGGCATACAGCAACTACACCGACACCCCTGAAGAGGAACCCACCGAGACCAGCATGAAAATCCTCAAGTACGAGGAAGGCACGACCATCCCCCTGAAGGGCGCGATGTTTGAAGTGGTTGATCCCGAAGGCGCATCGGTCGGAACCTTTGCCACCAACTCCAAGGGCCAAATCGTTATTCCTCTTACTCTGGCCGGCAACTACACAGTCTATGAGCGCGAAGCCCCTAATGGCTACCTGCTTAGCGAGGAACCCGCCCAGAATGTCAAAGTTGAGTACGGCAAGCAGGCTACGGTGACTTTTGAAAATGCTCCGTATGGCAACCTAATGGTGAAGAAGTACTCCGACTCCGGTATGCAGCTGCCCGGTGCCGCGATTCGAATCGAGCACATTGAGTCCGGTGCCGTATATACCGGAGAAACCAATTATGCCGGTACTGCTGTTTTCACCGAGATCAAGCCTGGCGCTTATCGCATCCAGGAGATCGCAGCGCCTGCCGGCTATATCAAATCCGATGAAGTCTATACTGCAACCGTCATCTCCGGCGACACTGTGGAAATTCCTATCGTGAACGAGGAGAAACCCGGCCTGCGTGTGATCAAGTATGACTCTAAGACTCACGAGGCTCTGCCCAATATCTCCTTTGAAATTTCCAAAGATGCACAGTCTCTGGGCACCTTCCAGACTGATGAATTCGGCGAGATCCTGTTAACCGATCTGGAACCCGGCACCTACCTTGTAAAGGAAGTCGCTACCGACTCCTCTCACATCATCAATTCCACACCTCAGCAGATTGAGCTGGAAGGCTCCGATGGCATTCTGGAGTTGATCTTCTTCAATGATCAGAAGCCGGGTATCCATCTTGTAAAGCTGGACAGCACCACCTTGGAGCCTCTGCCCAACGCACGGTTCCGTATTGAGCTTGTCGGTGGCACCTTCTCCAAGGAGTACACCACCGACGCAAATGGCGAGATCGACCTGACCGATCTGGAGCCTGGTGCCTACAAGGTGACGGAGCAGGCCGCGCCGGATGGCTACCTGATTGATGACGCCACTCGTGTCATCCAGATTAACGGTAACGAAAATGCCCAGTTCGTGTTCACCAACACCCAGAAGCCCAGCTTCCGTCTGGTGAAGCTGGATAGCTACAGCGGCCTCGGCCTCGCTGGTGCGACCTTCAGAATTGCGCAGATTGAGGACGGCTCGCATTACCTGGATCGCGTAACTGACACCAAGGGCGAAATCAACATCTCCGATCTGGAACCCGGCATTTACTCCGTGGTGGAGATGGATGCTCCGGAAGGATATGTGAAGGACTCCCGTGAGTATCATGTGGAGCTGTTCCCCGGTCAGAACAGCGAACTGGTCGTTTCCAATGATCGGATGCCCAATTTGGAGATCCTAAAAACTGATGCCATTACTGGAAAGCCTGTCGCCGGTGTGACCTTTACCGTCAAGCGTGTGGATTCTTCCACACTGACCACCGTGACCTCTGACGAGAATGGCCGCTGCTATCTGGAAAAGCTGATGCCCGGTGTCTATGAGATCTGGGAGCAGTCAGTACCCGATGGCTATCTGCTCAACGAAGCACATCAGATGATCACGCTGTTTCCCAACAGGACTGGCACCGTCCAGTTCCAGAACTATCCCAAGCCCACCCTGACAGTCAATAAGATCGACAGCATTACCGGCGATCCCATTAAGGGTGCGAAGTTCAATGTTACTTTCCGTTCCGATAAGACCTCTACCGGTGAGATTCGTGATCTTGGTACCTACTACTCGGATGAGAACGGTCAGTTCTTCATCGATAAGCTGGATGACGGCTGGTACACCATCACCGAGCTGGAGCCTGCTGCGGGCTATTCCATCAAAGATCCCACTTCCCAGCAGGTCTATGTGGAAGCGGGGCGCGGCAAGGTCGTCACTTTTGAGAACACCCCCCTGAGCGCCATCATCGTCAAGAAGGTAGACTCCAGCACCGGTGATCCTCTTCAGGGTGCATGGTTCCGCGTGCGGTTCCTTGGCGGCACCTCCGGTACTGGAGGCACAGTCATCGCTGAGCGTCAGACTTCTTCCAACGGCACTTTCATCCTCACAGGTCTGAAGGCTGGCACCTATGTCGTTGAGGAGATCTCCGCACCAGACGGCTATGTGCTGAGCGAAAACGATATTCAGACGGTATATTTGAGTGGCAACGAACAGGATGTCATCACCGTCACCTTCGGGAATGAGGCCAAGGGTAGTGTCCTGATTAAAAAGATTGATGCAATTACCCGCGAGCCTCTGTCCGATGTGGAATTCATGGTCACAGAGTCCAACGGCACCGTCGTGGGCAACAGAAACGGTAAGTATGTAACCGATAGCGTCGGCACCATTCTGATCGATGGCCTTGATCCCAACACTACACTGGTCATCAAGGAAGTGCGTGCAAAATCCGGCTATGTCCTGGACGACACGCCACAGACCGTCAAAGTGCGCTCCCACGAGGTCGTGACGGTGGAGTTCCGCAATCAGCCTCTCGGCGGCCTGCGCATTGTGAAACTGGACAGTGTTACTCGCAAGCCTCTGGCAGGCGTTGAGTTCCGTGTGGCTTACGCCGATGGCAGCTATGTGCCTGATGAAGGTGGCAAGCTGTCTTCCAACGGGATCTATCGGACGGACGAAAACGGTGAGATCTTGATCAGCGGCATCGTTGGCACGCTGGTCGTCACAGAGACGAAGACCATCTCCGGCTATGTGATCGATGAAGAGACCAGATCCCAGACCGTCGTAATCGATCCCGATGATCTTCAGACGCTGACCTTCTATAACAGACCTGCTGGTGGTCTCCAGATCATCAAATCTGATGAGGATACCGGCGCACGCATCAAGGGTGTCAAATTCGAGGTTCGGAAGATCAACGGCGAGATCCTTGGCACCTACACGACTGACCGCAACGGTGTCATCAGCATCCCCAATGCGGAGAATGGATGGTATACCATCACCGAGCTGAAGGCAGCCGAGGGCTACGAGCTGGATGCCACGCCCGTCAATGTCTGCGTCAAGGACGGTGAGACCACCGCGGTGGAGATCACCAATCAGCGCATGGCGTCGATTATGATCCATAAGGTCGATGCGGCTACCGGCGAGGGTATCTATGGTGTCAAGTTCGTCCTGTACGATGCAGGCAAGAATCCCATTGGCGAGTATGCGACGGATCAGGATGGCTACATCTACATTGATGACGAGCTGACTCCCGGCAAGTACTATATCCGTGAACTGGAGGCGGCCGAGGGCTACATCCGCGATGAGCAGTACAAAACCGTCTATGTTGAGGCGGGTAAGTGCGCGCAGATCGAATGGGAGAACAGCGCTGTAACCGGTCAGATCCAGGTCCGCAAGTATAGTGCTGACGATAACCTCGTCACTGGCCAGCGCGCCGGCTCTGCTCTGGAAGGCGCGGTGTTTGAGATCACGCAGGCCCGTTCCGGTAAGGTCGTGGGCTATATTGTGACCGATGCACGCGGCGTCGCCGCTTCCGATCCTCTGCCTCTGGGCCGCTACTTTGTTACGGAGGTGTCCGCACCCAAGTACTATCAGCTCAGCAGTGAGAAGATGGAGGCCGAGATCGAGTATCCAAACCAGATCATCAAGCTCTCCGCCTACAACAAGTCCGCCAATCTCGGCGTGACCATTAAGAAGACCGGCAACCGCGAGGTACAGCCCGGACAGGTCATGAGCTATGACTTCTCCGGTATCGGCAACACCTCCAATGTTGCGCTGAACAGTTTCTTCTGGCATGACCGTATTCCGACCGATGCCACACGCGCAATCAGCGTGACCACCGGTACCTACAATGCGAGGCTTTATTACAAGGTCACCTTCAAGACCAATCTGAGCGATTACCGGACTCTGGCCAGCAACCTGCTGACCTCCAACAACTACTCTCTGAGCCTCAATGCAGCAACCCTCGGCCTTGCTCAGGGCGAGTATGTCACGGATGTCCGGTTCGAGTTCGGCACCGTGCCCAGCGGCTTTGCGTCCGTGGTGAAGCCCACCATGCGTGTGCAGGTGCTTGGCACCGTGAGCAACGGCTACCAAATCATCAACAGAGCTGATGTGGGTGGTCAGTACCTCAACGAGTGGCAGACGGCCAAGGCCACCTGGGTCACCACCGTCTGTCGCTTCAACAACAACCCGCTTCCCAAGACCGGATATTGATCTCGAGAGAGGTCGTTTCCTATAACCCCCGCCAGCCCCGGAGCTCACGCTTCGGGGCTGATCTTTTGAACATGAGGAGAGTATTATCATGAGCAAGTTTTTACCTATTGGTACCAAAGGCGAGCTGCTGAACAGCGACATGATCGCCCGCATCATTCCCAAGGAAGATGGCGGATGCATCATCCTCACCAAAGATGGTCAGCACTTCCACAGTGAGATCGACCTTCACGACGAAGTCAATGACTACAACTCCATTCGTTCCATCATCCCTTGCCAGGGCGTCAGCGCTGTCTATCTGGATGATGATGGCGACAGCGAAATCTGCCCCTGCGCTTTTGTGATGCTGATGTCTGACGGCAAAATTGAGCCTTTCGTCTTTGCAACGGACAAAGACATCGAGCGAATCGCCAATAAAGGCCATACCGGTTTTACCGGATTCGTTCCAACCAAGTAAATAACGAAGGCCGCTGCTCCGGCAGCGGCCTTCTATTCCAAAACAAGTGGAGGAATGTCAAACATGGGTAGATTTATCAACCTCGGTATCGCGATTGTCAACACCAGCTACATTATCCGTGTGGAAATGGAATCCGATGGCAGAGCGGAAATCTATATGTCCGATGGTACGATGTTTCGCTGCGATCACTTCGATGCCTCCCAACTATATGGCACAAATGAAAAGAAAGAGGGTGCGACCTCGTTGCATCTGCAAGAGGAACTCCGATATGACCAATCACACTCCATGTCTACTTGATGAAGCAGCAACCTTCATGAAAGTACAATACCTCTCTTACCTGCGGTTCCTGTCCACTAACGGTCGATCCCGTTTAGCCGCATTTCTTGAGACTTTTGATGCCGCAGAATACACACTTTTTCAGTGGAATGATGCCATTGAATACTTGAAAGCTGGGGTGAAACAGCAGACCGCGCAGATGGCTCGTGCACAACTCCTACGCGCCCTTAGAACCTCCTGATGGCTCTATATCAATACTACATAGGAGGACATGTTCAACCAAACACCCAGAACTGGCATTACCATCATGTGCGCTCACTATTTCTATTCGGACGAAGGAGGATCAAATATGCCCTGGATTATCAGCAATGGAAAAAGCTATGTGGAGATTATCGGCAACAATCAGATGATCACCACTGCCTATATCGATCGCGCGCATACATTCAACAATAAGAAGACGGCAGAGAAATACTGCTCTTTGCTGCCAAAGGCGATGAAAAACCTGAAGTATAAGGTCATCTTCATCTCAAACCCCAATCCCGAAAATCCTGATCTGCAACTGGAGCTACTGACGCCTGAATTCTACCTGACACGGCTGAAGAATTTCAGCGATTTCATTCACACCATCCAATGCCAGAGAGAAACACTGGTGACCGGCCAGCGGAAGGCGGAGCTGGAGATTGAAGACATCGAGCACGCAGCGGAGTTCTATAACCTGGATGCCTCACATGGATACCAGCTCTATAAACTTCTGCACGATGCCCGTGTGCGCCGGCGCAAGTGCAAGAATGCAATCGCTTGGATCGATTTCATCTTAGAGCAGCGCCCTGAGCGGTTTGTGGAGAACAATCCATCAGCTCGCATTGTGGGCACTCGCTCTCGCGATTATGCGCCACGAGCCCTGCCTGAACTCTTTGAGTGGGAGAACGAAGGACAGACCAATATCTCGGTCAGTTAATTGTCGGCACCAATGGACAGAAGCCCTTGAATATGGTATTCTAAGCGCAAGAAAACATCAGTTTTTGCAGTATTTAGCTGTACCGTGACCCGTGGAATAGGGGGCTTTTATGAATAACCAGGCATACGATGATACAGCGACTCGGAACCCGAGAAAAGCATATACCGACTATGAGAACAGTACTTATACTGTTGTTTCGAAGGTGGCTTATTTAGTCGGAGTCCAAAAGCGCATTTTTGAAAACGAATATGAACCACCAAAGATGGAATGGTATGAGAAATTACACGCAGACAAGAATGCCCGCATCGTGCGCAACCTCTGCATGATTCGAACGGCTTTGGAACTCAATTATAAAGCCATCAATAACCGTATGCGTTTCGATATGTGCAATCTCCACTCGCTTCCAGAGTATGTTCCGCAGGATAGCCTGAACGAACTCTTGCAGGATGGTATTACGATTGTTAGATCCAGAGCATTGCCTGCCCAGTATATTGTAGATATCAATAAGCATATCAGCAACCGCATCAACAACTGCAAGTCGCTGTTTCCATTATGGCTGAAGTGGGAATATGTCCGGAAGCTCTTCCTCATGCCGGATGGCCTCAACGAGAAGGGCATCAAGGCAGCAGCGGCAGATTATTACGCCAACAAAAATAAGTACCCGTACCAAGTCTATATCAATTGGTCCTACATGGACTCTGGCAACATCCTCTACAATGACAAGAAGTTTGTTTCGCTTTTATATGAAGCCAATGCGGATTATTTCACAGACTTGAGCAAAGTGTCTGATGCCGGTAACCTCACAAAGGCTGGTATATACAAGTTCCTGGACAAGAGTGAGCGCGTCGTCGTTGTGGTGGATTGTGAAAACTCCGATCCCTACAAACTGTACGCAACCTTGAACAATCTTAATCAGGAAGCACTACTCAATAAGATTTGTAAAATCATCCTCTATGATGATATTCATACCACATCGGCGTGGAAGATTTTGGAGCGCTTCACCCAAATTCCAATTGAGCATGTCCTGATCGAGCGCATCAAAGAAAACAAGTCACTTGTTGACATTCGTTTGACCACAGGGACCTGCCGTGAGTATTATCAGAACAATGTGGACTCGTTCATTCTTGTATCCAGCGACTCCGACTATTGGGGTCTGATTTCGGCAATGCCTGAGGTTCGGTTCTTCGTGATGGTAGAAAGCGAGAAATGCAGTCCGACCATCAAAAATGCGTTGATCAATGCCGGCATTTCTTATTGCTATATCGACGATTTTTGTACTGGTAACAGTAATGATATCAAGGTTGCGGCAGTACTTCGCGAGGTTCGCCAGAAACTCGACCAGGCATTTCACCTTAATGTTCGAGATATTCTGGATGAGGCCTGTAGGGCGACCAGAGCTGACATGACGACCGCAGAGAAGAACCAATTTTATGACAAGTACATTAAAACCATGCATGTTGATATCTCTCCCAACGGGGAAGCAACGATCGTGCTTGGAAAATAGTCCCGCATATTAGAACGAGAGGCTTTGACCTCTCGTTCTATTTTTGTTGCTATTAAACCAGCAGTTCAATGACAATTTCAAAAAACAAGGTTATCATGATATCAACGACAAGAACAAGGAGTGAGCGATATGAATCTCAAAGAAGCTTTCCGCTTTCAGAATAAGCTGCAGTCCATGATGACCGATGCGCAGAGCATCCTCGGCAACAATGGCAATATCACCAAGGTGCAGAACACCTATCTCCGCCACAAGGTCATGGCAGAGGCAGAGGATGAGGTCACTATGGAGGCCCCCTCCACCGAGTATAGCGAGAATATCACCG
>ERZ1504260.197-NODE-197-length-17557-cov-3.982688_pt1 | contig 17557 bp, 19 predicted proteins | sample MGYA00571879_ERZ1504260 | MGnify/ENA primary metagenome ERZ1504260 (study PRJEB39906, sample SAMEA3182110) | gut metagenome | biome: human; feature: gut; material: Stool; isolation source: human stools | place: Canada | collected 2013-04-23 ... | reverse complement strand
AAATTCGACAAACTGTTATTTTTCTATCTATTTATTTGGGTGGGAAACTTTAGTTCTTCATTTATAAAAACGTGTTTTGGTTAATGTTGCGAATTTACAACAATTTTGACTAATAACAAGAGTTTTATCCCTATTAATTGTTATGGATTTCCCTATTATGCCACAATTAAAGAATAAAAGAAAAACTTTTAGCATATTGTTCCACGTTTCGGGGTTACGCCGTGTGCTTGATTTAAGTCATATTATGCGAGGTTTCTGTTTTACGACTGCACCGTTAGCTGATTATTTGCGTAACTTTGCAGTATAAAATAAATAAAGGATAACCAGTTATATTTTATTTTCAGGATGCAAAAGAAAGAATCTTTCAGCAGATGGTTGCCCCTTGTAGGGCTTACCTTTGCCGTGTTCGTGTTCAACACCTCGGAGTTTATGCCTATCGGTCTGCTCACCGACATTGCCACCGACCTTAATATCAGCGAGGCTCGCGCCGGACTGCTCATCTCGGTGTACGCCTGGGTGGTTGCGATAATGTCGCTGCCACTGATGATAAAGGCATCGAAGATGGAGCTGAAGCGGTTGTTGCTGTCCATAATAGCGTTGTTCGTGGTGAGCCATGTAGGGTCAGCATTAGCCGAAGGCTATTACACGCTGATGCTCTCGCGCATCGGTGTGGCTTGCGCCCACTCTATATTCTGGTCGATAGCCTCGCCGCTCGCTGTGCGCACCGTGCCCGACGGAAAGCGTGCCTTAGCACTGAGTGCTATTGCCACTGGTTGTCGGTCTGCCGCTGGGTCGCGTAATAGGTCTCTACGTAGGTTGGCGAATGGCGTTCATGAGCATCGCCATCATCTCTGCCCTCATATTCGTGTTCATACTCGTGGTGTTTCCCAAACTGCAGAGCCGCGGCAAGTTCGCCTTCAAACAGCTGCCCGAACTACTACACAACCGCGTGCTGGTAGGCGTATTCATTATGTCGGTGCTCTTCGCCACAGCCCATTACACCTGCTACAGCTACATTGAGCCGTTCTTGGGCAAGGTGGCAGCCATGTCGCCCGAAACGGTGACGCTGGTACTCATCGTGTTCGGCGGTTCGGGTATGCTCGGCAGTATAGCCTTCTCAAAATACTATATGGCTAACCCACGCCGCTTCATACTGGCGGTGACGTTAGGCCCCGCCTTGTGCATGATGATGCTGCAGGCTGCGACTGCGGGCATGGCGTACACCCTCGCGGTCTGCATCTTGTGGGGAGCCATGGCTACGGCGTTCAACATAGCCTTTCAGGACAACACCATACGCTTTGCGCCGGAGAACGCCACGTCGATAGGCATGTCTATCTTTTCGGGCATATTCAACCTCGGCATAGGCAGCGGTGCCTACGTGGGCGGACTGGTGGTGAGCCGACTGTCGATAGAATACATAGGCTATGCTGGCGGAGCTATCGGTGTCATTGCAACGCTTTACTTGACGCTGCGCTACTTCCCCAACATGAGGCGCAGGGAGGCGGCGGAAATAAAACAAAAGTAAAAAAGGAGGGTTGGTTTTCTAATAGCCGTTAATATGTTAAATTGTAGTGTTAAACTGGGATAAAGATGCGTGTCAATTTGTCAGATTAACATTTTTTGCGTCTAAATTTGCAACCACGAAAACAGAAACGCTGTTGTTTTAACACAACATAGCACGCATAGAACGGCAATATGTCAGAACAAGCAGGCAGCGTTAAGTAGGTCGTAAACGATTAGAAAACAATAACAAAACAAGAAAATAAACAGAACTATGAAAAAGTATTCTAAGTATTTTGTTGTGGCAATGAGCACCCTCGCCTTTGCCTTTTCCACCGGAACATTAATCAAGGTGAACGCAACACCAGCCGCAGCGGCAGCCGTACCAGCACAGCCGGTCGATCTGACATACGCTGCGGAGAAGTCGCTGCCGTCGGTTGTACATATCCTCAGCACAAAGAACTCGAAGGTGCAGACCGTGGAGGTGGAGAACGACCCGTTCTCCGACTTCTTCTCTGACCCATTCGGCTTCTTCGGCAATCCACAAGGCAACGGTGGCAAGCAGCGTCGCAGCGTACGCACACCGAAGCAGCAGGGCTCAGGCTCGGGCGTTATCATCTCTGCCGACGGCTACATCGTGACGAACAACCACGTGGTGGCAGACGCTGACGAGCTGACAGTGACACTCAACGACAATAAGGAATACTCGGCACGCATCATCGGCACGGACAAGGCTTCCGACCTGGCACTCATCAAGATTGACGGCAAGAACCTGCCAGCCATAACTATCGCCAACAGCGACGACATCAAGGTGGGCGAATGGGTGCTCGCCGTAGGCAACCCGTTCAACCTTACGAACACCGTGACGGCGGGCATCGTGAGCGCTAAGGCTCGCTCGCTCTATCAGAATGGTGTGGAGTCGTTCATACAGACCGACGCCGCTATCAACCCTGGCAACTCGGGCGGTGCTCTCGTCAACACACGCGGCGAGCTCATCGGCATCAACGCCATGCTCTACTCGCAGACAGGCTCGTTCAGCGGCTACGGCTTCGCTATACCAACGTCGATTATGAACAAGGTGGTGGCAGACTTGAAGCAGTACGGCACTGTGCAGCGTGCACTCATCGGCATACAGGGTCAGGACGTGAAGAACTATGTAGATGCTAAGAAAGACAAGGGCGAGGACATTGACCTCGGCACAATGGAGGGCATCTACGTGGCTAAGGTGACAGAAGAGAGCGCGGCTGAAGAGGCTGGCATGAAGGAAGGCGATGTCATCACTGCCATCGACGGCAAACCTGTAAACAAGATGGCTGAGCTGCAGGAAGTGCTCGCCAAGAAGCGCCCGGGCGACAAGGTGACTGTAACTTATCTGCGCGACAAGAAGAAGGCTACAAAGACCGTAACGCTGAAGAACGAAAAGGGCAACACACAGGTTGTGAAGAAGGCAGACCTCGACGTGCTCGGTGGCAACTTCCGCGCTATCACGAACGCACAGAAGGAACAGCTGAACATCGGCTACGGCTTGGAGGTACTGAAGGTGAACTCGGGCAGACTGAAGACCGCAGGCATCACAAAGGGCTTCATCATCCAGCGCGTGAACGACAACGCAGTGAAGACCATAGACGACTTGCAGAACGCTGTAAAGGAGGCATCTACAAGCAAGGATCCGGTGCTCTATATCCAGGGCGTTTATCCTACGGGCAAGAAGGCTTACTTCGCCGTGCCTTTGGAAGACTAAACAAATAGGAGCCTACGACATTCCTGTCGTAGGCACTACAAGGAAACAACAACATGCCTACGGCATTCCTGCCGCAGGCTCTACAAGGAAAAAACATGCCTACGGCAGGAATGCCGTAGGCTCCTAAGGTACATAGCGGAGGACTCAGAAAAAGCCCTTCGCTATTTTTTTTGTTGTCAATTTAGCATCCGCATCGGTCGATACGAGCATCTGCGTCGGTCGATACGAGCATCCGCATCGGTCGATGCAGACATCCGCGTCGGTCGATACGAGCATCCGCGTCGGTCGGTGCAGACATCCGCGTCGGTCGATGCAGAATGAAAAAAAGCAACTACTACATTATTAGTTTTACCAAACAGCAATAAAAATAAGTAGATTAAAATTTGCTGCAACCAATAGAAATAACTAAATTTGCAGAATGATGCGCGCAAAGCGCACCCACCCTTTTAACAATAAAATAATATCAAAAAAAGCAACACTTAATGAGACAACTGAAAATCATCAAATCGATTACCAATCGAGAGAACGCCTCACTCGATAAGTATCTTCAAGAGATTGGCCACGAAGAGCTGATTTCTGCAGAAGAGGAAGTAGAGCTTGCACACCGCATAAAGAACGGCGACCGCAAGGCTCTTGAGAAGTTGACAAAGGCAAATCTGCGTTTCGTAGTCTCTGTTGCTAAGCAATATCAAAACCAAGGCCTCTCGCTGCCCGACCTCATCAACGAGGGCAACATCGGACTGTTGAAGGCAGCTGAGAAGTTCGACGAGACGCGTGGCTTCAAGTTCATATCCTACGCCGTGTGGTGGATCAGACAGAGCATCCTGCAGGCAATAGCCGAGCAGAGTCGCGTGGTACGATTGCCACTCAATCAGGTGGGCAGCGTGAACAAGATAAAGCGCATACTCAACCAGTTCGAGCAGGAGAACGAACGCCGACCGAGCATCGACGAGATTGCAGAGCAAACCGACATGCCGCACGAGAAGATTGAGGACGTGCTGAAGGTAGATACACATCAGGTAAGCGTAGACGCACCGATGACCGAAGGCGACGGAGCAAGTATGCTCGACTTTATGCCGAACGACTCCGAACCATCGACCGATAACGAACTCGTGATGGAATCGATGCGCGAAGAGATTGCACTCGCCCTGTCGGTTCTCAACGAACGCGAACGCAATGTGGTGGAAGCCTTCTACGGCATCAATCAGCCCGAATGTACAATGGAAGAGATTGGCAATAAATACGGACTCACACGCGAACGTGTACGCCAAATCAGAGAGAAGGCGATACGCAAACTGAAACAGAATACAAAGAACAAGCTGCTCAAGGCTTATCTTGGCAGATAACGATAACACAACGAAAGAAATGAAAATACGCACAATCCTGGCATTGGCAATGCTGCTCATGCCGTCGCTTATCTTCGCACTGCAGAAGCAAGAGCGACTCTACGTCTACGGAATAGCCACATCGTTCAACGATTCAACGGTGTACATCACGGATATACAGCAGCTCGACTCGGCTTGGGTAGATGCAAAAACCGACTTTCTGTATAGTCGCAACAACTACTCTTATCAGTTGCGCGAGCACCTGAAAGCCAACGGATGCGCCACACCTACCTGCGTCACCGTCTTCGCTAAGAAACGTAAGCAGATAGAGAAGAAATACATGGCTACAAAGAAGCGCTACACAACCAAGGGACGCTACAACGTGAAATCAATAACAAAACACGACTTTACGTACTCATGTATCGTACCGGATGACAGCGAGCGCATAGATTTGCAGAAAAAGAAGTCGAAGAAGAAATAAATGAACAACATATCTGAATACTGCATCGCAGAACATAACATAAGGGTTGTTTTCACAGCAAACGACAGAAACAGCCCAGAATTGATAGCGTCGTTTGAGCCTTTCAGAACGAAAGGTTCAAACGACGATTTTCTTTTTACACTACACGTAGACGACACGCTAAAACCCATAACGAAAGAACATCGCGAACGCATAGACACCTTCGACACGGGCAACGGCGACACCATCGTCGACCAACTCGACAACGGAGGCTATCAGTACATACTAAAGGACATAGAAGGACGCAGCTGCTGTCTGCTACAGACCAACAAGGATTTCAGCGAAGGCGTGTGCGCACTGAACGGCAACGAACAGATGCGACACTTCGGACTGAACAACGCACTGATGATGCTCTACGCCTTCCGCAGCAGCTTCTTCCACACACTGCTCATACACGCCTCACTCGTCAGAAACAACGGCTACGGCTATGCGTTCATCGCAAAAAGCGGCACCGGCAAGAGCACACACACGCAACTATGGCTGAAGCACATCCCCGGGTCGGACCTGATGAACGACGACAACCCTATCGTGCGCGTCATCAACGGACGCACATTTATCTACGGTAGTCCGTGGAGCGGAAAGACCCCTTGCTACCGCGACGTGAAGGCACCACTCGGAGCCATCACACAGATTACACGCGCCAAGAGCAACAGCATAGAACGCCTGTCGCCAACAATAGCCTTCACATACATACTGCCCGCATGTTCCACAATGAAGTGGGACAAGACTGTATTCCGCAATACCTACGACACGGTTATCAAGGTTATCGAAACCTCACAATACGTCTATGTACTACACTGCCTGCCCGACAAAGAGGCTGCAGAAGTGAGTTTTAATACACTATCCGCACCGCATCAACAAAACACCACCTCACCATGCCAATCCAAAGCAAACAGTTCAACAACGCGCAACTGATACCCCATTTCGTGGAGCTACTCAACCAAGGACACACCGTCACGTTCAAGCTGCACGGCTTCAGTATGCGCCCCTTTCTTGAGGACGGACGCGACTGCGCGATACTCAGCAAGCACACCACAGTGCATCGTGGCGACGCAGTGCTGGCAGAGATTAGTCCTGGCAGGTATGTGCTACACCGCATCGTGAACATCGACGGCGACAAGGTGACGTTGCGTGGCGACGGCAATCTAAACACCGAACAATGCTCACTCGCCGACATTCGCGGCATAGCAACAGCGTTCTACCGCAAGGGACGAAGCACTCCCGACTACACATCGGGACGAAAATGGCGCATCTATTCGGCTATCTGGACACGTCTGCTACCCATCCGCCGCTACCTACTGTTCATATATAGAAAAGTAAAAAAGTAAACAGTAGGAGGTATGGGCATCTTGCCCATACCACGCACCCACAAAGCATTTAAAAGTAAAAAAGTAAAAAAGTAAACAGTAGGAGGTATGGGCATCTTGCCCATACCACGCCCCCACAAAGCATTTAAAAGAAAAAAAAGTAAAAAGACAATGAAGATAAAGAAAGGATTCGTCCTTAGGGACATTTGCGGCGAGAACATAATCGTTGCAGAAGGCAAAGAGAACATCGACTTCACAAAAATCATCAGCATGAACGAGAGTGCTGCTCTTCTTTGGGAAGGCGTAAAGAACAAAGAGTTCGACGCTGAAACGCTCAAAGAGCTGCTATGCGAGGAATACGACATCGACGACGCTACGGCGGAGAACGACGCAAAAGCACTACTCGACAGCTGGATAAAGGCAGGAATAGTTGAGTAATACTAAAAACGGCATATCCCTTGTTTGAGATATGCCGTTTTTTATGACTTCAATATATACAAAAACTTAGTACTTCAGAACCTTGGCTGCCACATTCTTAAACTGAGGCATCGCCTTTCCGATAGAAGCACCGATGTAAGTAGGATCGCAAACCACATACTTCTTTCCACCAACAGTGACGAAGTCGCCCGATACATTCTCGTTGAAGCATACTGCAGTAGCAATATGATTAGGATAATCGAGCAATACGACATCGAGCTTCAGCAGATTGCGCACCAGATACGAATAGAGTACAGAACGATCTTCGCAGTCGCAATACGGATAGTAGAAGAGTTCCTCAACGAAGAACGGCTTCTCATAACCGAACTGCTCTTGGTCGGTAGCGTACTGGAAGCCGGTCTGCACAAAGTTGATGAGCAGATTGGCTGCCTCTGCCTCACTCTTTCCATTTACTAATGGTGCGAGTGTTGAGAGCACCTTGCTGGCAACGGATGGGTTCACTTCGGCGTTCACATACACGCTATAGTCGCACTGCGGCATACTGCCATAGAACTCCATCAGCGATTTTGGAACGTCTACAGACACAGCAACCGAACCCGAACGATTCTTATGTACTGAGTTCACCATACCAGCATTAAGTGCTGGAGCATGATTAACCTGCATGTTCAGTTTGCTCTTAGCCTTCGGCGAATCCTCTTGACACATATAGAACTGGCACGACTCATTACTTGTGAGGTTGTAATAGTTGAGTCCGTCCTTTGTAAAGTATGGATGACCATAGACCTGACAATCAGCAGCAACGAACAGAAGCATCTGATTGCGATCGGCACGGCGCGCCATCTTCGACTTGTAGCCAAGCTCGTTGAGCAGGAATTGCTGCATCACAACTGCAGCGTTCTCATCAGTGCAGAGTGTCTTAGAGGCTTCACGAACGAAGAGGAATATACCCCAATCGTTGAGGTTGAGCTCCTTCTTCACCTTACGACAATCGTCTACCAACGCCTTATAATCGGCCTTACACATTGCCTCGTAAGCATCAGCAATAGCGTTCTCACGCATATTGCCTATCGAACAAACACCTTTCAACGAGTTGTCGACATACACCTTCTGTCCACAGAAGTTCACCATCTGCTTGTCTGAAGAAGCCGTAAAGAGCTCACCCGTAGGTGCTGACGGCTTAACTGCCGGAGGTGTTACTGGAACAACAACAGGCTTGGTTGTTGGAGCTGCCGGTTGAGCATTCGTGCAAGTCGGCTTAGCGTTCGGACAAGCAGGCTTAGCGTTCGGACAAGTCGGCTTGGCATTCGGGCAAGCAGGCTTAGCGTTTGGACAACTCGGCTTGGTTGCTGGAGCAGCAGGCTTAGCGTTTGAACAGGTCGGCTTAGCGTTCGGACAGGTCGGCTTAGCGTTCGGACAAGCAGGCTTAGCGTTTGGACAAGCAGGCTTAGCGTTCGGGCAAGTCGGCTTGGTTGCTGGAGCAGCAGGCTTAACGTTTGGACAGGTCGGCTTAGCATTCGGACAAGTCGGCTTGGTTGCTGGAGCAGCAGGCTGAGAAGTTGGAACTGGAGCTGGAACTGGAGCTGGGGTTTCAGGCTTTACCACGGGCTGAGGCTTTTCACTCTCGGTGTCCACTGGCTGGCGTCGCTTGTTAGTATTGTCAACCTTCTTTTGCGGCTTGTCAAACGTCACCTTTTCACCTCCATCAATCACTCTTCCCTGAGGACGCTGTTTACTCTCTTTAGTCGATTGTCCGAGAATTTCTTCAATAGTAAGCTCTACGGGAGTGGTATCAGGATCCTTCTTCTCGTCGTACACAACGGGCTTAACAGGCTCAGGTTTAACACGCTTCTCCACGGGCTTTTTAGAGTCGAACTCTTTCCACGGATTGCGTAAGAAACTAATGAATTGCTTGTTTGCATCATCGATAAACTTATCAAACGATGCTATTTCACTATTCACAAAGTCATCGAAATCGTCTACAACTTGTGCCTGAGTCCCCATACAACATGTTGCGCAGAAAGCTAATAATATAAATCTTTTCATTTGTACGGGTTTTATTTTAATGGTTATTATCTAAAAAATCCGAAGAAGAGCAGACAAATCTACCCCTCTCCGGATTGATTACAATATCTTCAAGATATTACTCGTCCATTTCAACAGGGTCGCCGATGAATTCCTCAACCTGCTGTGAGAGATCGTTAAGAGCAGCCTTCTTCTTTGCCTCCTTTGCAGCAAGCTCACGAGCCTTCTTAGCAGCTGACTCATCGATAGTCATGTACACCTGGAACTCCTTAGAGCCGCCCTTCTCGCGAACGAGAGTGAAGTGCATCTTAACGAGACCTGCAATCTTTGTATTCACGCCCATCTCATAAGCAGCACCGAACTTATCGATTTCTTCCTCCGACATACCTTCTGCGTCTGAAGACATAATGCTCTTCATCTTACCAACTACCTGAGCCTTAGCACGGCTTGCGTAGCTTGTGATACCATTCATCATAGCGTTCTCACGACCAATCTTAGGGTTCTTGCCTACAGCAATACCTGTAAGAACGAGGTGATTCTCCTCATCACCCTCTACGTATGTGCGATACTTTGTAAGCGCATACTCCATTGTAGAAGCTGTAGCAAGCAATGACCAACCTGCCTTCTTCCACTCCTTACAAGTCTTCTTAATATCCTTCTTCAACAATTTCGACTGAGCGAAAGCTGCAGATGAGCCACAGAAGATAAGTGCGATAGCCAATAATACGTTAAAAATTCTCTGTTTCATAATAGTCAAGTTTTAATTGTTATAAATTTAATTGTTACCTATTTCTATTTCATTACTCTCAATTGGTTTTCCATTTCATTACTCCCAGTTGGTTGAGTATGGCAATGCTACCTTTATTGGTTCGATTGCTCCTGTGTCTGGGTTTACTACATTGAGCGTGCCCTTCACAAATCCGAAGTCGTTCTTCTTTACTTGGCGAAGCGAATACTCGCCCTGTGCCAGCATCTTTATCTGGATGAGTCCCTTTGTAGAGTAGATTGCGTCAACGTTATCGAAGACAAGTGGCACTGCAATGTCAGGCACATTGAGCTCAAAACTCTTCACTGCGAACTTATTGCCGTTGCGGTTGTTCACAGTAAGACGCACTGTTACGTCCGTGACTTCACGTTCTGCAGCATCTACCATAGCTGCTGTAAGCAGCACCTTACCCTCTGGCGCGATAGAGAACTTCTGACTGCCAAAGCCACTACCGGCTTCTGTGAGCGAAATCTTATAAGTGAGACGTTTGCCCTCAAGACGAAGCATTACGTCAATAGTATTCTCTTCGTCCTCAATACACTCGCTATCATCGTATGTAACGAGGAATGTACCGTCGGTTGTTGGACGCACGTTGAGCTGAGTCACGCTGCTCGACTTCACTGTCGGCAATGTTGACACCTTAACTGGTCTGCCTTTCAGAAGCACCTGACAGCTATATTGTCCACGTTTAACAAACTTACCTGTGAGTGTGAGCGCATCGTAGAGCTGAAGATAGCGCTTCTTCAAGCCTTCCACCTGCTCAAGGCGTACATCGTCGAAGAAGTAGGCCTTCAGAGCGTTGAGCTCAGTAGTAGCCGCTTTGATATCTTCTACCGACTCAATGTTGTCTATCTTCTGTGCCAAAGCCTCGTACTTAGCGGTCATCTCTTGGTCGAGAGCTTCAAACTCTGCCTGCAGTGTGCGCTGTTCGCGACGAGAGTAAGGATAGAGCACCGAATACTCGTAGTAGCTCTTGCCCGTCTTCTTGTCCTGAACACGCTGCCAGTATATTCCAGCTATCTTGTTCGACGAGATACCTTTAAGGAAAGGTAAGTTAGCCGACTTGATCTTCGAGAGACGTGTAAATTCATCGCGCGACTGCACGTTGTCGTCCTCCACTATCTCGCTCGACTCATTGCGCTGCGACACGCTTACGTTGCTTGCTACAGAGAGGATAATGCGCTCTGTAACCTCAGCCATTGCCTTCACCTGCGCATCTGCTATGGTATTGGCGGTAACGGTGACAACAAGTGCACTTGGGTTAGCCGTATTGACCCACTCAGGAGCTTTTTTTGCGCTACGCTCCACAACTTTTGTCTGTGCTAATGACATACAGCATGTGGCTACGAGCAGACACAAAGTCAATGATATTCTCTTCATAATAAGTTGTTTAAATTTTATCGTTAGTATCAGTAAATGTATTGGGTAGTTTTTATCACCAATCCACCTTCAAGTTGCGTATCTCTACATAACCATTGCGCACTTTGAGTTTCATGTATGAAATGGTCTCAATCGGGTGATCATAATTGACGATGTAGAAGTCGTGCTTCAAATTGACACGAGCTGGCATACTAATCCATTCGTACGATGAACCATTTGCTATAACAGCTTTGTTCTCGCGTGGAAGTTCTTTACCATTGTCGTCAATCACTACATCCAATGATATATCGCCATTCGCAATGTTCACATTCTGGTTGACATACTCGGCTTTGATAGTGATGCGGCGTTGTGTTGGCTCACCCTTACAACTGAGAATACGGAACTCGAGGTCATTCATAGAGATTGTTATCTCGCACTTAGGAGCAGCGGGAGCTTCAGCAGGCACTGGTTTCTCCACAATTTTCTCCACAACAACGGGTTTCTCTACCACCTTTTCTACTACGACCGGCTTCTCTACCACCTTTTCAACAATCACAGTGTCTGGCTTTGTTCCCAACTTTGCAAGAATTTGCTCCTGCAGAGCGTAAGCCTGATCATAGCATGGGATATTGGCAGTGGCAGCAGAGAGATAGCTGATAGCTTCCTTGTAACGCTGCTGGTTGTAAAGTGCTTTTGCTTTCTGCAATATGAAAGCGCAATTGGTAGAATAGTACTCTTCAATCTTCTTGCGTGCAGTATTGATGAATTGCTTATAGGCAGGGTCAGTCACCTTGATGCCTTTTATCATCGACTTCATAGCCTTATCCTTGCTACCAAGCGATTCGCCCTCCAATTCAATTGATGTGCTGTAATATTCGGCACCATCGATAATGTTCTTGGCAATGAGCACTAACTCGCCTTGTGCGATAGGCACGTCAAGCACGACACCATCCTTAGTAGAGATAATCTTCTCTACAGATATAGTTGGCTCTATGGCAAACACATTATAAAGATCAGCAGCACCAGCTCCATTGCGATCGAACACCTGACGAAGCTTCAAGTCGAGGGCGTTGGTCACAGATGCTGACACACCATCTGCCTCAGCCTTCAATATAGAGAACTGAATATCGGTTTGCGCCATTGCAATCGTTGCAGATAGAAAGAATACAATTTGTAATAGTATTTTCTTCATAAAGTCGGTTATTTAGTTATTTTGAGTACAAAAGTATTAAATAATATAATAAAGTCCAATTTTTTTTTGAATAATATACAAAAATAAGGTGGAACTTTAACAATTCCACCTTATTCTATTATATATAGTATTTTTACTCAATCACTACGAGCGGAGAGTCCTCAAGTACGCTCTCGCCAGTCTTCACGCAGATAGCCGTCACCTTTCCGTCCTTCTCAGCTTCGAGATTGTTAGCCATCTTCATTGCTTCGAGCACAACGACTACGTCGCCTACCTTCACCTCGTCGCCTACAGCAACCTTAATTTCGGTTACTACGCCCGGCAGCGGAGCCTTGAGCGCATTGGCTGTGTTCACGTTAGCAGCACTTGCTGTCTCGCCTTCCTCTGCTTCGGCAGCCGGCTGACCAAGCACTACCTTCTTCTTCTCGGGCTCAGCCTCCTGCTCCATCTCTACCTTGAAGGCCTCACCATTTACGGTTACGTCGGCGATATTGCCCTCAACGTCTTCTATCTGTACCTTGTACTCCTTGCCGTCGATTGTATATTTAAACTCTTTCATTTCTTTTTTATGGTTTTGCTGTTAAACTTAAGAACTTGGCGTTCCACATAGTCTGACGCGGCTGTATGGTGATGAAGCCCGGTTCTTTATCGTGTACGTTGTTGCCCTGATACTCATATAGAGCCATGGCAATGGCAGCATATATATTCTTGTCCATACCTGTATATTTGTTTACTTGTAACCTTGTCTACTTGTTTACTCGTCTACTTGTAAAACAAATTACATCGGCATACAACCATGCTTCTTAGCCGGCAACTGCTGACGCTTTGTAGCGAGCTGTGCTAGACCGCGACAGATGCGGAAACGTGTGTTGCGCGACTCGATTACGTCGTCGATATAGCCGTAAGAAGCTGCCTCGTACGGGTTTGCGAACTTCTCAGTGTACTCGTCTTCCTTTTCTGCGAGGAACGCCTGAACGTCTTCGCCAGCTTCCTTCTTAGCTTTAGCTTCCTTGCCGCAGAGGATTGCAACAGCACCGCTTGCACCCATAACCGCAATCTCTGAAGACGGCCATGCGAAGTTGAGGTCTGAACGCAACTGCTTGCAGCCCATAACGATGTGCGAACCGCCGTAGCTCTTGCGCAGAGTGATTGTAATCTTTGGAACGGTAGCCTCGCCATAAGCGTAGAGCAACTGTGCACCGTGCTGAATAACGGCGTTGTACTCCTGACCTGTACCTGGCAAGAAGCCTGGCACGTCGACAAGCGACACGATAGGAATGTTGAACGCATCGCAGAAGCGCACAAAGCGTGCTGCCTTGCGGCTTGCGTTAACGTCGAGAACGCCTGCGTAAGCAGCCGGCTGGTTGGCTACGATACCAACGCTCTGACCGTTGAAGCGTGCGAAACCGATGATGATGTTCTTAGCGAACTTAGGCTGTATCTCGAAGAACTCGCCGTTATCGGTGATGGCACCGATAACCTTGTACATATCATAAGCCTTGTTCGGATCGTCGGGGATAATCTCGTTGAGAGAGTCCTCCATACGGTTAATTGGGTCGTTGCACTCTACGCGCGGAGCCTCTTCGGTGTTGTTGCTCGGGATGAACGAGAGCAGGCTCTTTATCATCTCGATAGCCTCTTCCTCTGTCTTTGCTGCGAAGTGTGTCACACCGCTCTTCGTAGCGTGAACCGATGCACCGCCGAGGTGCTCAGCGTCGATGTCCTCGCCCGTAACGGTCTTCACTACCTTCGGACCTGTGAGGAACATATACGAAGTCTGCTCCTTCATTATGATGAAGTCGGTGAGAGCCGGCGAGTAAACTGCACCGCCTGCGCACGGACCCATGATAGCCGAAATCTGTGGGATTACGCCCGAAGCGAGGATGTTGCGCTCGAAGATTTCGCCGTAGCCAGCGAGGGCGCAGATGCCTTCCTGAATACGTGCACCGCCCGAGTCGTTCATGCAAATAACTGGTGCGCCCATGGTCATAGCCATGTCCATCACCTTGCAAATCTTCTGTGCCATTGTCTCAGAGAGCGAACCGCCGTTGACGGTGAAGTCCTGAGCATATACGTAAACCAAACGGCCGCCTACTGTAGCGCTACCTGCTACGACACCGTCGCCATAGTAGTGCTTCTTTTCCATACCGAAGTTAGTACAACGATGCTTCTTAAACATGTCGTACTCCTCGAACGAACCTTCGTCGACGAGCATCTCGATGCGCTCGCGTGCTGTGTATTTGCCGCGTGCGTGCTGCTTCTCAATAGCTTTTTCGCCGCCACCGAGACGAGCCTGTTCGCGCTTAGCGACCAGCTCCTTGATTTTTTCTACTTGTTTGCTCATAATTTTATTTTGCTATTTCTTTGTTCTTTCTTTAGCGTATGAAATCGCGTATATACTATTTAGAGTGCAAAATTACTAAAAAAAGAACAAAGAAGGCTATATCATTGATATAAATTTTGTTACTGCATTATTTCGTTTGTGCCGACACTGGCTTCCGCCTGCCTTACTTCATGCTGTCGTCGACGAACGAGAAGGGCAGCAGATCTTTAGCTGACTGCAGACTGTAGACTCCTTTTTTGCCGTAGAGCAGCACGCGGATGGGTTTCTTGTAGCGGTCTTCCACACCGAGTATCACCTGGCGACAGGCTCCGCATGGACTCACTGGCTCGTCGAGCAGTCCGCCTGTGTTGCGTGCCGCGATAGCGAGTGTCGAAACGGGCTGGTCGGGATAGTTTGCCTGTGCTGCGAAGATGGCTGTGCGCTCGGCGCACGTGCCTGATGGGAATGCTGCGTTCTCTTGGTTTGCGCCTGTTACGATGGTGCCGTCGGCGAGGCGCAATGCTGCTCCTACGTAAAAATTGCTGTACGGAGCGTATGCACCGTTGGTGGCTTCCAACGCACGCTCTACGAGTTCGCGGTCAGCAGTGTTCAGTTCGTCGAGCTGATAGTGCTCAACACGAATGTTGATGTTTATTTCTTTCATAGTTTAAAGGTGGTGGTGAGATGTTGTTGTGGTGAGGTGGTGATGATGGGGTGATGATGGAGTGAGATGGTGAAGATACTTATTCCTGCGGATTAGGTTCTTCCGTCTTTTCCTCCTTGAATTCGTATGCTCCCACATCGGGTCGCTCGTCGCGCGGCATGGCGTTGCGGTCGGTTTTGGTAGCCGTAGCTGGGTCGGCGCGGTCGATAGCCACTGATGTCTTTGCGAGTCGGAAGTCGTAGTCCTGCTTGTCGCCGTCCACCTTTCGGAAGTGGTTGGTGCAAACAGAGTCGGCATTCTCTTTCTCCTCGAACACCACGTTCACGAAGTGCGGCAGTTCTTCCTCGTCCGTCACCTCGGGGGTGCGTATCACGCAGTTCTCAAACTTATAGTTGAAAGCGTTCGGTTCTGCGGCATCCTCGCCCGTAGCATCCTTCACGGGTTTTCCGCCCATCATCTCGTCGGCGCTGTAGCCCGTGATGAGCGTGTTGCGACAGACGAACTGCTGCAGCGGGTGCTTCAGAGCCGAGAAGTTGAGCGCACTGGCACGGTTTGAGTCGAACGGATAGAACTGTGCCAGCGTGCAGTTGTTCACCAGCACGTCGCCTCCGTCCACGCCGAGGCAGTTGTTGAGCGCATTCGTAAGCTGCGAGTTCTCCACCGTCACCTTCGAATTTTCTACATACAGCGCGTGTCCCTGACAGTTGTGTATGGTCGAATTGGCTATGTTGAGCGTCTGCCGAGTCACATCCGACGAGTCGACACGCACACCATGGAACGCGCTGTGCAAGTCGGTAAACTCCATAACGTTATCATACGACTTCTCCAGAAAGTGCACGCCGTTCCACAGTCCGCTCATGCGGTCGTAAGGCAGATAGTCGAACATATAGTCGAGTCGGTCGCCGCGCAGCGTGACGGGCTGGTCGGCGGTGCCTTTGCATACGAGTCGTCCCTTCACGTCGATGCCCGCCCCGTCGTGAAAATAAAGCGTTGCGCCAGGTGCTATGGTGAGTGTTGCACCCTCCTCTACGGTCATCGGTCCGTAGACTACGAGCGGCTTGCCGGCAGTTATAGTGTAGTCGGTCGTGATAGTCTTGCTGCGAACAAAGTCGGCATCCCACGACCATGCGTTGAGCACCACTTTCTGCTCCACTCCACTCTCAAGCGCGAACACGAGACAATCGTTAAGCTCCTTCGGTCCGTCGCCGTGGTTCACGGCTGTAGTCACTTCCACGAACACGCGTATGCTGTCCTTGTTGCGCACCTCTATGTAGTTCGCCTTATAGCCCTGTTCCGGACTCAGATATACACCGTCTACATTCACACGAAATCCGTTCTGGTTGCCTCCTTCGAGGCGCACGGATGTGCAGCGCAGCCCCTTACCCGAGCGGTTGCTCACCCAGAAGTCGCGCGTCGACGACGGCACGGTAGAGAATACGGTGTCAATGCGCACCGTGTCGGTAGAGAACGTGAGCAGGTTGTTCGGCGATGTTGTGAAATCGTCGATATCGTCGCATGCGCTTAAGCCGAACACGCCCAGCACACACATTATTATATATATATGAATATGTTTCATCGTAATAGATATAACGCAGAAACGGCGGTTTTATTGTATCTCCAGATACAAAAAACGGTTGCACGTGCCCGAAGGCTCATGCAACCGCTTCTTATATTTCGTTTTATTACTATTGTCTGAGCAAGCTCACTTTTATTTAGTGAGGTTGATCTTGTTGTTTACATTTACAGCCTCTGCAACGGCTGCACAACAAATTGCGAAGATAAATCCGAAAATCATCATAATCTTATTCCTTTCTTTTTTTAATTGTTATCCTACTTGTGTTTTTCTGTGTTTCCCATTTGTTTGCTCCTCAGCGCAACAGTGCTTTCAGCACTTGTTACTTCTTGAGGCTGATCTTGTTGTTTACCTTTACAGCTTCTGCAAGAGCTGCACAACAAATCGCAAAAATAAAACTAAAAATAACCATAATGTTACCCTTTCTTTCTTTAATTCTTACTTTGTTATCCCTAATTACGCTTCTCTTTCTTGCCTTTCGGCAATCGTCAGCCACGCTTTCAGCGCAGCCTCGTCGTTTATTTCTGATGCAAAGGTAGTGCTATTTGTGTTCGCACACAAGTATTAATTCGTTTATTTTTCAAGTTGTCGTATATTTTTGATGTTAGTCAAGTAGTTGTCGTAAATTTGCATTTTTGTCATATCGCTGCAATACATTTGTAGCCAAAATGGCAGAACTTTACTTTTAAAAGCCCATCTTACTCTTTTGCTTCACCCCTTTTTATTCTTTTGTTTTAGCCTTTTTGCTCTTTTACTCTTTTACTTTTTTACCTTTAAAAGCCCATTTAAGTCTGTCTCTTATACACATCTGACGCTGCCGACGAATA
>ERZ1504260.128-NODE-128-length-21501-cov-4.796932_pt1 | contig 21501 bp, 15 predicted proteins | sample MGYA00571879_ERZ1504260 | MGnify/ENA primary metagenome ERZ1504260 (study PRJEB39906, sample SAMEA3182110) | gut metagenome | biome: human; feature: gut; material: Stool; isolation source: human stools | place: Canada | collected 2013-04-23 ... | reverse complement strand
TCTAGTACGGTCTCGTGGGCTCGGAGATGTGTATAAGAGACAGACCACAGATGGGTATCAGCACAGCCCACGGCGCATATTCGGCTGAGGCTGCTACGACCTCAATATCGTCAGTGAGCAGCCGTAGAAATCCTGTTCCGCCCACCGCATACACCATTGTGTAAGCTACTGTGAGTGCGAAACCCCAACCAAATAGTCGGCGCACCGTTCGGCTGAATTCCACATGGTTGCCTGCTCCGTAATGCTTTCCGCACAACGCTTCACCCGCAAAGGCGAAGCCATCCATCACGTACGAGTAGAGCGTGAAGAGCTGCATGAGCAGTGTGTTCACTGCCAAGACCACTGCGCCCTGCGCTGCACCTGCCGAGAGGAAGTAGAAGTTGACTGCCACGAGGCATAGCGTGCGCAGGAAGATGTCGCGGTTCACGCTGAAGAAGTGCCCCATTGCCGTGCCCTCCATTATCCTTTGCCACTGCACATGGCGCAAGATGCGCTTGCCATAGGTCGTAGCCCACAGTGTGATACTGACGAGCAGACCAGCATATTGAGCTACGAGCGTGCCTAATGCGATGCCCTCCACCTTCATACCGAACCCATATACGAACGTGCAACTGGCTACGATGTTCACCACGTTCTGCATTATGGAGATGAACATCGGCAAACGCGTGTTCTGCATACCGATGTACCACCCCGTCAGACTGTAAAGGCAGAGCATTGCCGGAGCACCCCACACACAAATGCGGAAGTAGTGCCACGCCTCGGTGTTAATCTCTGCGGATGCCCCGACAAGAGCGAGAGCGACTGAGCCAAGCGGTTTTTGTAAGATGATGATGAACGCAGCCACCGCCATTGCCACCACTATGGAGCGTGCGAGCGTTGTTGCCACGTCGTTCATGTCGCGTCTGCCGAGTGCCTGCGAGGTCATTCCGCTTGTACCCATGCGCAGAAAACCGAACACCCAGTAGACCACGTTGAATATCATAGAGCCGACAGCCACCGCTCCGATGTACACGGCGTTGCCCAAATGTCCCGACACCGCCATATCGACGAGCCCCAATAGAGGTACGGTGATGTTTGCCACAATCGATGGTAGTGCTATGCTGAGTATGCGTTTGTCTATGTTCTGCATCTTTGTTGTTCTTATTTGGTTACCTTGAAAGTCCGCCACAATTTATCGCCACGTATTTCGAGCGGCATAGGTATGTTGTCGGTGAAAAGTTGGCCCGTGCCAAGTCCTTGCGGCATGGTTATGCTTTCGCCATAGACATCGGCAGCAAACTGTGCTATTGCGTTCAGTCCTACGTTGCTCTCCAACGCACTTGTTATCCACGAGCCGATGCCGCGCTTGCCAGCGAGTGCTATCCATTCGCGCGAACCGTACATTCCGCCGTGCAGCGACGGCTTCAGTATTATATAATGTGGGCGGATACGGTCGAGCAACTCTTCCTTTTCCGTTTTATCATTCACGCCAATCAGCTCCTCGTCGAGTGCGATTGGTATCGGCGTAGCCTTGCATAGTGCTGCCATCTCCTCCCATTGGTGCTGGCGTATTGGCTGTTCAATGGAGTGGATGTCATATTGCGCAAGCTGTTCGAGACGTTGGAGTGCACAGTCGGCTGTAAATCCGCCGTTGGCATCCACTCTGAGTTCAATCTGTTCTTTTGTGAATGCGCTGCGTATGTGGCGCACAAGGTCGAGTTCGCGGTCGAAGTCGATAGCACCAATCTTCAGCTTTACGCATCTGAATCCGGCACGCATCTTCTCCTCCAGGCGTTGCAGCATCTCGTCGTAGTTGCCCATCCACACCAGTCCGTTGATAGGTATTCCTGTTTCGCCACGTGCGAAGCTGTTGTCGAACAACACGCCCGTTCCGCCACGCTTGAGGTCGAGTATAGCTGTTTCAAGTCCGAACAGCACAGAGGGGTAGGGGCGCAATGCGTCATAATCGATGCTGCCCTTTGCTTCAACCATGTTGCATAGCTCTTTTAGTCGCTCCTCGTAGTTGGGTGTAGCGTCGCAGCTAAGGTCGGGTAGCGTCGCACATTCGCCCACACCAAGTATGTCGGGGTGTGCGTTGTCGGTAGCCGTGACGAACCACGACTGACGTGTGGTGTACACTCCGCGCGATGTGCCGGCAGGTTGCTTGAAGTGGAGCGTGCGTGGGGCGATGCTTATCTTTATGCTCATGTTCTATGATTGTTAGTTTTTTCCGGATATTACTTCGTCCATCTTGATGTCGTGCTCCTCACACTCAATGCTTTCCATGAGTTGGAAATCGAAGCAGATGCCAATCTTGTAGGCACAGCCGAGCTGTGGCAGTAGTCGGTCGTAGTAGCCCTTGCCGCGTCCCATGCGGTTGAGTTGGCGGTCGAAAGCAACGCCAGGGATTACGGCGAGGTCAATCTGTGCATAGTCGCTGAACACTTCGCCCACGGGTTCCATGATGTTGTAAGCACCTTGTTCGAGGCTCTGCGGACCGGTGTAGCAGCGCAGTTCCATTGTTCCCTCGCCTGTTACGCGAGGCAGCAGTACGCGCTTGCCACTTGCCAGCAGCGCATCGACGAGCGTATGTGTGTACACCTCGTCGGGCAGCGAGTAGTAGAGCATTACGGTGCGAGCATCCTTCTGTGGCTGGTGTGCGAGCAGACGCATAACTACAACAAACGACAGTTCGCTGAGCTGCTGGCTCGTGAACTGTCGTTTGCGGTTCTTTATCTCCTTGCGGAGTTCTGATTTTTTCATATAAACTGAAGTTTGGGTTAGTTGAGAGTTGAGAGTTGAGAATTGAGAATTGAGAGTTATGATGTGTACTCAGTTGAGAATTGAGAGTTGGAAGTTGATAGTTATGATATGAATTATTGTTAGAACATAATGCAAAAAACTCGCTCTTTGGGGTAATCATAACTCTCAACTCTCAACTTTCAACTCTCAATTTACTTCTTAATACCCGGCTTCTTCGGGAATGCCTCGTTGTTCTTGAACACGCTGAGAGCCTTCTCTATCGTCGGGTCATCGAGATTGATGTATGCCGTCCAAGCTTGGTCGTCCATGATGTTGTATATGATGCGCGAGTTGATGAACTTCTCGAGCAACTTATGCGACTTGCGTATCATCAGGTTGCGGCGCTTCAGTCCGTTCTTGTCGGCGTATGTAGCGAACTGCTCCACCGTGTTCTGCTGCACGAGATACTTCGACAGCGACATCATATCGACGAAGGTGTTCAGCTTCGGGCGGTTGTTGTCGGTGTAGGTGAAGGCGAACTGCAGTATGAGTCCCGACATGGCAGCCTGCTTGTAGTAGCTTGTCATACCGAGCGTGTCCTCTGGCACGAAGATGTCGGGCGTAATGCCACCACCGCCGTACACCGTACGTCCGATGCCGGTGTGGTAAGCCGGTCCCTGATGCTTTATGCTATCCTGCGAGAAGAACTCGCCGTGCTCGTATCGTGTCACGATATCGCTCTCGTAGTCCTTGGTGTCGCCCGCGGTGAACGGCTTCTGTATGCAACGACCCGACGGGGTGTAGTAGCGTGCTATGGTGAGGCGTATCATCGAGCCGTCGGGGAAACCGAGCTGCTGCTGTACCAATCCTTTGCCGAACGAGCGTCGTCCGATGATTGTGCCGCGGTCGTTGTCCTGTATGGCTCCGGCGAAGATCTCCGATGCCGATGCCGACCCCTCGTTGATGAGCACGCAGAGTGGCAGTTTCTGATACGAACCGTGGCCGTCTGAACGGAAGTCTTGACGTGGTGACTTGCGTCCCTCCATGTACACGATGAGCTTGTTCTTCGGCAGGAACTCGTTAGCCATCTGCACCGCCGAGTTCATGTATCCGCCCGTGTTGTCGCGCAAGTCGATAACTAAGCTCTTGAAGTTCTCCTGCGAGAGCTGAGCCAGTGCGATGAGCATTTCTGGATAGGTGGTCTCGCCGAAACTTCTCACCTTGATGTAGCCCGTGTTCTTGTCAAGCATGTATGCAGCAGTGATGCTCTTCTGCGGTATGTCGCCACGAGTGATGGTGAAGTATTTCACCTTCTTTTGTCCGTAGCGCACCACGCCGAGCTTCACCTTCGTGTCCTTCGGACCCTTCAGTCGGCGCATAGCCTCCTCGTTGGTCACTATCTTGCCCACGAACGGCTTGCCATCGACACTCACAATCTTGTCGCCGGCGAGTATGCCAGCACGTTGTGCCGGTCCGTTCTTCACTACGTTCTGTACGCGTATGGTGTCCTGTCGTATGGTGAACTCGATGCCTACGCCCGAGAACGAGCCTTTCAAGTCGTCAGCCACCGCCTGCGCATCCTTAGCCGAGATATAGACGGAGTGAGGGTCGAGGTCGGCAAGAATCTGCGGTATGGCAACGTCGACAAGCGAGTCGATGTCTACCTTGTCCACGTACTGGTCGTTGATGATGTGCAGCAAGTTGGACAATCGGTTAGAACCCGAGTTGATGATATTTAGTCGATTGCCAGAGAAATGGTTTGCGTAGAATGTGCCAATGAGTATGCCCACAATCACGCAGAGTGCCATTATCAACGGCATGAACCTATTTTGTTTCTTTGTGTTCATAATCGTCTGGATTGAGATAAGTTACTTCTATATTGGCGCGGCGCAATAAGTCGATGCCGTCGGTAAGGCGGTACTGTTCGGCATATATCACGCGCTTTATGCCAGCCTGAATGATGAGTTTTGCGCACTCGATGCAAGGCGATGCCGTTACGTAGAGTGTTGCGCCTTCGCTGTTGTTGGAGCTGCGTGCCAGTTTGGTTATGGCGTTCGCTTCGGCGTGCAGCACGTAGGGTTTAGTGGTGTTCGTCTCGTCCTCGCATACGTTCTCGAACCCACTCGGCGTGCCGTTGTAGCCGTCGCTGATGATCATCTTCTCTTTCACCACCAGTGCGCCCACCTTGCGACGTTGACAGTAGCTGTTCTCCGCCCAGATGCGTGCCATGCGCAGATAGCGCAGGTCGAGGTTGAGCTGCTTGCTCTCGTTTGTTTCGTTTGTTGGCATAATGATATGTTGTTTGTATTTGCTTGTTGCCAGAGGCAGCGTGTGTATCCTTGCTATCTCTTGATGCCGTTGCGTTCGAGCAGGGCATCGATGGTTGGCTCCTGTCCGCGGAAACGTTTGTAGAGCGTCATCGGGTGCTCGGTGCCACCCTTCGAGAGTATATTGTCGCGGAAGCTCTGTGCCGTCTTTTGGTCGAAGATGCCGTTCTTCTTGAACACGCTGAATGCATCGGCATCGAGCACCTCTGCCCATTTGTAGCTGTAGTAGCCGGCAGCGTATCCGCCCGCCATAATGTGCGAGAACTGTGTTGTCATACAGGTGTCGGGCAGTTGTTTCGTCACCATAGCTTTCTCCCATGCCTTCTTCTCGAACGGAATGATGTCGGCTGCGAACTCCTCCTTCTGTGTGTAGTAAGCCATATCGAGCAGTCCGAAGCTCACCTGGCGCAGACAGGCGTAAGCCGCCATGAAGTTGCGCGAGCGCACGATGCGTTCGATGAGGTCGTCGGGCATCGGTTCTCCCGTCTTGTAGTGGAAGGCGAACGTGCGCAGGAATTCCTTCTCGACAGAATAGTTCTCCATGAACTGCGAGGGTAGCTCTACGAAGTCCCACCACACGTTGGTGCCGCTCAAACTCTCGAAGCGTGTGTTGGCGAACATGCCGTGCAGCGAGTGACCGAACTCGTGCAGGAAGGTTTCCACCTCGCCTAAGGTGAGCAGTGCCGGCTTCTCGTCGGTGGGCTTCGTGAGGTTCATCACCACGCTCACGTGCGGACGCACGTTCACGCCCTTGCGGTCTATCCACTGTCCCTGGAACTCGGTCATCCAAGCACCGCCCTGCTTGCCCTTGCGTGGGTGGAAGTCGGCGTAGAACACAGCGAGGAACGAGCCGTCCTTGTCGAACACCTCGTAGGCCTTCACGTCGGGATGGTACACCTGGATGTCCTTGTTCTCCTTGAATGTGATGCCGTACAGACGCGTTGCCAAGCCGAACACGCCGTCTATTACCTTCGACAGTTCGAAGTAGGGGCGCAGCATCTCGGCATCGAGGTTGTACTCGCGCATCTGCAGCTTGTGCGAGTAGAAGCTGAAGTCCCACGGCTCCATCACGAAGTCGTCGCCCTCGGTCTGCTTCGCCTCGCGCTCCAGCGCCTTCACCTCCTCAACGGCTGTGGGTCGGTATGCGTCGATGAGGTCGTTGAGCAGTTTGTACACGTTCTTGGCGTTGGATGCCATGCGGTGCACAAGCACGTAGTCGGCGTATGTTTCGTAGCCTAACAGCTGCGCTATCTCACGGCGTAGGTTGATGAGTCGCTTGCATATTTCGAGGTTGTTCTCCGTGTTGTCGTGTGTGCCCTCGGTGTTGCGCGCCATATAGAGTTGGCGGCGCAGCTCGCGCTGAGTGGAGTAGGTCATAAAGGGCGAGTAGCTCGGGTAGTCGAGTGTGAAGAGCCAGCCCTCCTTGTCTGCCTCCTTCGCAGCTAAAGCAGCCGCTTCACGCGCCGTCTCGGGCAGTCCGTCAAGCTGTGCCTTGTCGGTTATGTGCAGCGTGAACGCCTTGTTCTCTTTCAGCAGGTTCTGTGAGAACTGCAGCGAAAGCAGACTTGCCTCCTCCGTGAGGTTGCGCAGACGTTCCTTACCCTCGTCGTCGAGCAACGCACCGCTACGCACGAATCCGTCGTAGCAGTTGTCGAGCAGCATTTGCTCCTCGGCTGTCAGCTCGCGATGGTTTTCGTACACGTATTTGATGCGCTCGAAGAGACGCTTGTTAAGCTTCACGTCGTTGGCGTGCTTTGTGAGTATCGGACTCATCTTCTGCGCCAAAGCGTCGAGTTCGTCGCAGGTCTCGGCACTGAGCATACACGAGAATACGGTCGACACGCGCGAGAGTAGGTCGTAGTAGTTCTCTCCGTTCTCGTTGTCGACACGCACGATGGTGTTCTCAAAAGTGGGGGCTTCGGGGTCGTTTACGAGTTTCTCTATCTCCTCGTCGTCGCGGCGTATGCCCTCAAGAAAAGCCTCCTCGTAGTCGCCAATCTCGATGCGGTTGAACGGAACGGTGTCGTGTGGGGTGTTATAAGGTTCAAAAAACGGATTCTTGCGTTCCGTTTGTGTTGTGTTATTATCTAACATACTAAATTCAAAAATGTGTGATATATCACTGCAAATTTACAGAAAATATCACACATGCGTCTCGTCCTTAGGGTTTTTAACTTATATTATAATCGTGTGAAACAGCCCTTTACTCAACGTTCATGTTTGTGGTCGATGCTGTCCACGTTTTATGAAGCCTTACCGTATTCGTATATACTATCACTTGCAAGGTCTATCTCATCATTCCAATAGACGCATGTACGGCTTGAGTCTAAACGGGCTTGCTTGAATAGTCCGTATACATCTACTAATGCACGAAACGAAGGAATAGTCTTGATATCATCCTTTACATCGTACAGCACTTTATATCCATCATCGAATTCCACGAAGAGGAAATAATCGTCGAGAACTGACATTTTTTTTATCCTTGGTATCATATGTGAGGGTTCGTGTTCTTTGGGTTTAAAGAACATTTTGATGATTATTCCATAAAATCTTACTATTTCTGGCATGGCTTGTATTATTTTAAGTTTATATATTACAAAAATAAGCATAATTATTTGAACTGCCAAACAAATCTATCGGTTTAACTTTTGTTGGAGCATTATGCTTGCTAACCTGTTGGATATTAATAAAAAGCCTAAAAAACGCGCGCGTTCTTTCTTAATGTGCAGAAATAAGTGTAATTTTGTAAGTTGAAAACAATTATTATAATGATAATGAAGCGATTACTATTTATTTTTACAGCATTAATCATGTGTGTTACAAGCATGTCGGCAGCTGCGAAACTGTCGATAAAAGACATTACAAGTGGTAAGTTTGCGGCTAAAACCGTAAATGGTATAAACCCCATTGAAGGCACAGACACCTACGCACGCATCAGCGACGACGGCAAGCGTGTGGAGAGCTACTCGTTCAAGACGGGCAAGAAGATAGCTACGCTCTTCGACGTGAACAACACGATGGGGCAGAAGATAAAGGACTTCGATGGATATATCCTTTCGCCCGACGGCACACGTATGCTCATACAGACAGAGACGGAGCGCATATATCGCCGCTCGTTCCGCGCTACATACTACATCTACACCATTGCTTCGCACAAGTTGGCACGCCTCTCTGACGGCGACAAGCAGCAGGTGCCTGTGTGGTCGTCGGACGGACTGCAGGTGGCTTTCGTGCGCGAGAATAACATCTTCGTCGTAAAGTTGCTCTACGACAACGCAGAGATTCAGGTGACGAAGGACGGCAAGCGCAACGAGGTGATAAATGGTTTGCCCGACTGGGTGAACGAGGAGGAGTTTGGTTTCAACCGTGCGCTCACCTTCAACGCCGACGGCACAATGATTTGTTGGCTGCGCTACGACGAAAAGCGTGTGAAGACATACTCGTTGCAGATGTACAAGGGAATGGATCCGGAGAAGACGGAGAATGCTCTCTATCCCGGCTATTACGAGTACAAGTACCCGAAAGCTGGCGAGGACAACAGTCTCATGTCGGCATGGAGCTACGACATCAAGTCGCATAAGATTTCAAAGTTGCAGGTGCCGCTCGATGCTGACGGCTACATGCCACGCATCAAGATGACAAACGACCCATCGCGTGTGGTGGTCTACACCATGAATCGCCATCAGGACCAGCTCTGCCTCTACAGCGTGAACCCACGCAGCACCGTGGCACAGCTCATCGTGAAGGAGTCGGTGCCTAAGTACGTGAAGGAGGAAGCCATGGAGGGCGTGAAGTTCGTAGGTAACAACATACTGCTGCCGAGCGACCGCTCGGGCTACATGAAGCTATACGTCTACAGCATGAACGGACAGCTGCTGCGCACTATTGGCGACGGCAACTACGATATCACTGCTGTCTATGGTTACGATGCCAAGACGGGCGATGTCTACTATCAGGCGGCTGCGCTCGGAGCAGCCGATCGTCAGGTGTTCGTCACACACAAGAACGGCAAGACAGTGCGCCTCACCAACCAAAAGGGATGGAACTCGGCACTCTTCTCGGGCGACTATCAGTACTTCATCAATACATGGAGCGACTATAATACACCTTATATATATACAACACGCACACGTGAGGGTAAGGTCATCTCCACTCTTCAGGACAACGCAGCACTGAAAAAACTCACTGCCGAGTATGGTTTCTGCAAGCGCGAGCCGTTCGAGTTCACCACTTCCGAGGGCGTGAAGCTGAACGGATGGATGCTGAAGCCGCAGAACTTCGACCCCTCAAAGCGATATCCTGTCATCATGCACCAGTACAGCGGACCGGGCAGCCAGATGGTTAAGGACGAATGGAGCGCAGGCTCTATGGGCTCGGGCGGTGCATTCGACTCTTACCTTGCGCAGCAGGGTTTCATCTGCGTATGCGTTGACGGACGCGGAACGGGCGGACGCGGAGCCGAGTTCGAGAAGTGCACATATCTGAACATCGGCGACCTCGAGTCGAAAGATCAAGTTGAGGCTGCGCTCTACCTCGGCACACTGCCTTACGTAGACAAGAACCGCATAGGCATCTGGGGCTGGAGCTACGGTGGATTCAACACGCTGATGAGTATGTCGGAGGGTCGCGAGGTGTTCCGTGCTGGTGTAGCTATCGCGCCACCTACCAACTGGAAGTTCTACGACTCCGTCTATACCGAGCGATACATGCGCACACCAAAGGAGAACCCCGACGGCTATGCCACCAACCCGATAGAGCGTGCGGCTAAACTGCACGGTGCGCTGCTCATCTGCCACGGCACAGCCGATGACAACGTACATCCGCAGAACGCATACGAGTACTCGGAGGCTCTCGTACAGGCTGACAAGGACTTCCGCGAACTCTACTATACCAACCGCAACCACAGCATCTACGGAGGCAACACACGCAACCATTTGCTCAGACAGGTGGCACAGTTCTTCCAAACCGAATTGAAGTAACAATCAGGGGGTGCAGTTGTCTCAATTGCACCATCTTTTCCCCAAACCGCAAAACAAAATAAACACAATAATAATGAATATTAAACAACTTATTTCCACTGCGGCACTTGCTACTCTCGCATTCGTGCCCAGTCAGACAAATGCCCAACAGGTACCTCTCGGACGAGAGCTATGGGGCAATGTCGTACATAGCAATCGCTGGCAAGACGGCGATAAGGAGTACGGCTTCTATTCGTTCGGCGTATCAAAGTCAATCGACGTGAACGAGATGTTCACCGACGGTAATATGTACGCCAATGCAAGTGGTGCGCTGGTAGGCGACCGCCTCGACGTGATAAAATTCGACCGCTCTACGGGTTCTATGTTGCACTATAAGTATAGCGTTTCAACTGGCGAGTGTGACGACATGACATATCTTACCGACTACTTCTTGTGGGCTACCGAGACTGCCGTGTCGGCAGACGGCAAGGTGTATGGTGCTTTCTTCACTGGAGATGCTGAGAGTGTAGAGCTTGGTATTGCCGACTATGCCAACAACACACGTAGCTCCATCGGCACGCTGAACCGCTATTATGTGGCTATGGGTATCACAAAGGATAACAAACTCTATGGTATCGGCGACAACGGCAACCTCTACAAGATAGATGTAAACACCGCAAAGGAAACTCTCGTAGGCTCCACGGGTGTCATCGTGAGCGATGCTACCACACAGTTTAATGTGCAGAGTGGCGAAATCGACCACGAGACAGGCATCTTCTACTGGGCTTGTACAGACGTGAAGGGTAAGTCGGCACTCTACACCGTAGACCTTACAACAGGTAAGGCAACAAAGGTTGGCGACTTCATGCACAACGAGCAGATAGCGATGCTCTCAATCCCTAAGGAGACAGTGAAGGGCACAGCTCCAGCACTTGCTTCAAACATGAGTCTTGCGTTCGACAAGGCTTCGCTCACGGGTAATGTCAATTTCACTGCGCCTACAACAACATACGCAGGCGGTAAGCTCACCGGCTCGCTCAAATATGTGGTAAGCGTAGACGACAAGGAGGCAACGAATGGCACAGTCAACGCTGGCGAGAAGGTAAGTGCATCGGTAACAACAAAGCGTGGCATCCATTCTATTTCTGTCATCTGTTCTAACTCGGCAGGTAACGGACCGAAGGCATATGTCAACGGCTTCATAGGTGACGACACGCCACTCAAGCCTGCAAACGTGAAGGCTACGGTGAATGTAACAACGGGTAAGGTACAGCTCTCGTGGGATGCTGTTACGAAGGGTATCAACAATGGATATGTAGGCGATATTACATACAACGTAGTGCGCTATCCTGACAAGAAAGCTATCGCAACAGCTACAACTGTTACGTCTCTAAACGACAACCTGCCTAATGGCGATTTCACTGGATACTACTATACTGTGCAGGCTGTGAGCGGAACTCGTAAAAGCGAAGCGGTGAAGTCGAACAGTGTTTCGTTTGGCAAGCCGGTTGAACCACCATATACATTGACTATCACTAACGAAAACTCTGTCAATGTATGCACAATTCTCGACGCAAACAACGACGGTGTTACATGGAAGTATCTGCAGAACGACGGATCTAATCTTCCGGCAATAGAGATTTCTAATGGCGAAGTGACACACGACGACTGGCTTATTCTGCCTGCACTTAGCTTGAAGGCTGGTGTGCTCTACAATCTCACCTATCGTCTCGCAACCATGGGTCAGAACTATCCAGAGTTGCTCGAAGTGAAGTATGGCTCTGAGCCTACAGCTGCTGCTATGGTTCACGAGATTGCGGCGAAGAAAGAGTATTCAAATCAGGAATTCTCTACCATTAAGAATGAACTGGTAGTGGATAAGGATCAGGTGGTTTACATCGGTTTCCACTGCGTAAGTAATCCTGACTGGTGCTACCAACTCATACTCAAGGACTTTGCTGTTGTTGGCAACTCGCTGAAGGCTCCGGATGCTGTCACCGAGATATCTACAACCGCAGCTACCGACGGATCGCTCAAGGTGCGCGTTGACTTCACGGCTCCGTCGAAGGCTATCGATGGCAGCAATCTCGACCCCAATTCTGAACTTGATGTGCGCATCATGCGCGATGGCGAGGAGATACAGTCGATGGCTGCTATTGCGCCAGGTGAGAAGTGTTACTATATCGACAATTTCGCTAAGGAAGGATACAACAACTACAGCATCATTGTGAACAATGAGTACGGAGTAGGTCGCGAGAGTAAGTCGGTTGAGGCTTACGTAGGCGAGGACTATCCTGCAAAGGTTGAGAACATAAAGGCTTCTGTTGGCGATAAGGGCATCACACTTTCTTGGGATCCCGTCACTAAGGGTGAGCATGGTGGTGTAATGCCTGATGATCCAATCTCCTATAAAGTTTACCAAATAAACGAGAGTGGCACTGGTGTCGACTTGGATCTGATTGATGAGGTAAAGACAACAACGGTTAATATAGACTATGATGTTAATACCGGCGATCAGGATATGATCAACTATGCTCTTAGTGCTTCTAACTCAATTGGTGAGGGTCCGCGCGCAATGTCGCCAGGCATCATCGTGGGTAAGCCGTACGAGCTGCCGTTCGAGGAGCACTTCAAGGGTGGTGCTCTTGATAACAAAATGTGGTTTATCACAGAGCTGAGCAGCGAGGAGTCTACTTTCAGCCTTATGCAGGGCTTCTCTGCTGACGGCGACGGCGGTTGTGCCGGATATGTAGCGGCTTCTGCTGATGATAGCGCGCTGCTCGGTTCGGGTAAGATTTCGCTTAAGGGCGCTACTAACCCGATACTCGTATTCTCTACAAAGTCGACATTGGCTGAGGCTAAGGGCAAGGTTGTGGTCTACATCCGCAAGCCCGACCTCTCTGAGAAGCAACTCTGCGTTGTCGACTATAGCAAGCTCGACAACTCGGCTAAGGAATGGCGCACTACGTCTGTCACTATTCCAGCTGAATACAAGTCGCTGCCTTACGTGATGTTCACATTCGTGGCTTCGGCTGATAAGGGCGAGAGCGTCTACTTCGACCAAATATATGTTCGCGACGTAGTGGCTAAGGATATGCGTGCTACAATCTCTGTTCCGTCAAAGGTACGCAAGGGCGACAATGTAACAGCGCGTGTAATGGTTACCAATATGGGTAGCACGACTGTTGATAAATACACCGTTAACCTCTATGTCGGTGACAAGCAGGTTGCGACAAAGAACGTAACAACGAGTCTCGCTCCTTACGCTTCGCAGACAGAGGAACTTACATACAAGACTTCAGTTGTCGATCCGTCACCACTGAAGCTGAAGGCTGAGGTGGTTATCGATGGTGAGGCAACACCTGAGGACAATGAGGATGCTGCAGAGGTGGCTCTCACTGCTTCTACTCTGACAGCACCGGAGAGCGTTACCGCTTCTACTGCTGATGAGAAGAACGTGGTTGTAGAGTGGACTAAGGTGAACGAATCGTCGGAGCGTGTTACTGAAAACTTCGAGACATACGCAGCATGGAGCATGGACTACTTCGGCGATTGGACTTCTAATTACGTAGAGAAGGGTATCGCTAAGGGTCCGTTCAGCAAGTCTTATCCGCATCCTAACGAGAATAAACGCTTCGCTTACACGCTCGTAGAACCGAACACTTGGCTTAATGCAGAGATTCTCGACAAGTATGCATGCTTGAAGCCTCACTCTGGTACGCACTACTTAGCTTCGTTCTACAGCGTTGAAAACTCTCAGTTCATCCCTGCTGACAATTGGCTTATTTCGCCTGCTCTGCCAGGCGAAGCGCAGACTATCAGCTTCTGGGCTAACAACTTCAATTCGCCGGGCACTAAGTACACGGAGAACTTCGAGGTGCTCTACTCTACATCGGGTATAGCTCTCGACGACTTCAAGTCTACAGGCAAGAAGTTTGAGGCTACTACCGGCGAGTGGAAGGAGTACACGGTTAATCTGCCTGAGGGCGCAACCTACTTCGCTATCCACAACAACACTGCCGACACGTATATGTTTATGCTCGACGATGTTACATACACTGCTGGTTGCGGTAAGGTGCTCGGCTACAACGTTTATCGCGACGGCAAGCTGCTGAAGCGCATCGAACCGAACGCCGAGCTTCGTATCACCGACAATGCTCCGAGCGGCAAGCATACCTACGCCGTGTCTACAATCTATGCCGGTGGCGAGTCGGAGGCTACAAAGTCGGCTGTTGTTACTGCTATCGATGGCGTGAGTGTGGATAACGGCACATTCGATGTCTACACCGTCGACGGCAAGCGCATAGCTAAGGGCGTTACATCGCTCGACGGCATAGCACGTGGCTTATACATCGTGAACGGCAAGAAGGTCGTTCGCAAGTAAAGCCCCTCCCAACCCTCCCCGTCGGGGAGGGCTTAGTTTGCCTTAAAGAGGTTTAGGAAGGCTTAAAGAGGCATAGGAAGGCCTAAAGAGACTTAGTTCGGCTTAGTTAGCAGTTCTTTCTCGGCTTAGTTAGCAGTTCTTTCTCGGCTTAGGAAGGCCTAAAGAGGCTTAGTTCGGCCTAAGCTCAATCACAAAAAAACACGAGTTGGAAAATCATTCCAGCTCGTGTTTTTTTTATTTCAACTAAAGCAGTATTAGCTTCTGCTCACTTGGAATCCGTTCTTGCACAGGCTCATCTCTACGAAGCGAGCCTTGTCATTCGGGCGATTCTCGTTGAGTATGCAGCGTATGCGTGCCGCAGCTTCAACATCCTTAGCCACCATGTAGAGATAGCCACCGCCACCTGCGCCAGGCAATTTGTAGCCGAGGCAGAGGTCGTCAATCTGTTTTGTGAGTGCTTCCACAGCGGGCGGGTTGGTGCCGGCATCGAGCAGTTGGTTCTGCTGCCATGTCTTGCCAACGAGGCGTCCCATGCGCTCGAAGTCGAGGCGTTGTATGGCGTCGAACATCTCCAGTGCGTGTGCCTTCATCTCGCGCAGTTGCAGCAGTTCGTCGTGCTCGTTGAGGAACATACGGCGCACTATCTCGGCGAGTATCGTCTTCGCCGTGCGTGTGATGCCTGTATAATATAATAGGTGGCACTCGCGGTAGTCGGGCTGTTGGAAGAGGTCGCCAGGCAGGTAGCGCACATCCGGACTCTGACTGAATCCGCGCTCCGTTTGTAGCAGTTTGATGCCAGGCAGGAGTCCGCCGTACTGGTCTTGCCAACCGCCACCTGTGGTGAGCAGCTGCTCGAGCACGAGTGTGCGGTGTCCGATCTCGGTCTTGTCCCAGCCCAGTCCGCAGAAGTCGCTGAGTGCTCCGAGCACGGTTGATGCGAGCAGCGAGCTGGTGCCGAGTCCGCTTCCTGCTGGTATAGCCGAGAGCAGCGTCACTTCGATGCCACAACCGAACGCACGCAACTGCTCTTCGAGCGAGCGGTAGCTATCCTTGCAGAAGCGCGGCAGGAAACCGGCGAGCGAGAGGGCTGCCTTCGGTATAGAGAATGGCGAACCTACAGTGTTGTATGCCGAGAGTTCTTCGTATGTAGTGATTACTTCCGATGCACCGAGGTCGATACTTCTAAGTATGATGTGTGGCTCAGCGCAGGGCTTCACGTATGTCTGCAGCGGTGGTTGTCCGTTGAGGTTGATAGCGAGGTTGACGACGTTGCCGCCCTCCATGAGGCAGAATGGTGGTGTGTCGGTCCATCCGCCGGCTATATCTATGCGCACGGGCGAGCGTCCCCATACAATCTGGTCGGCATACACCGACAGTTGTGGGCGTTGCTTTACGCGCAGTGCCTCGGTGGTGAGTCCCTCGCGCAGTAACGAGAACGCTGCTGCTTCGTACTTCTTAGCCTGCTCGCTGCTCTGTGTACCGCCATTCGTGCGTTGGCGTTCGGCTTCCGAGCGGAACATGGCGTCGCAGGTGCGTGTCAGGAGCGAAGCCGACTCGGGTAGGGCGTTGGGCAGTGCTACGTCGTACTTGCCGTACTCGCGTGCTACGGTCTGCAGGTCGCTCTGGTAGAACACGCTATGCTGCCAGTTCTTCGCAATCATAGGCAGGTTCTTCAGGCGCAACTTAGTGCGCTGATCTACGAGACGGCGGAGGTTAGCCTCGGCACTTATCTCGTCGGCGCTCATGCGCTTCGCCTTCTCCCATATCGTCTTGCCCTCTGCGAGTGTGCTCTCGCCGAGCATCCAGCGCAGTACGATGCCCATGTCGTCGGTGTTGTCAACAATGGGGAAGATGCGTGCTGCCTGCAGGTCGTGGCGACCTTCTATTGCGTTGAGGTCAATGCCGCGCTCTGCTGCCCATTCGGCGAACGGGCGACCGAGGTATTCTACGTCCGCCAAATCGCCGCGGAACTTGTCGTTGAAACCGTACGGGCGCACAGCCCAACTGTCTGCGCCTATGGGCACGATGTCGACACACTGACCCTCGCCGAGCGTCAGCGTCCAGTCGTTCTCGGGCACACCTGTCACAATGTTGTCCTGCGTCAGCGTCCAGTTCTCGCCTACGTATGCGTTCTCCACCCATTCGTTGCGGTTCTGCTGTGTCCACTTCGGCTTCAGTTCGGTGTTCTGCACGAAGATAGACGGATGTGGCTTGCGGTCGTGGTGCATAATCTCGCGCTGGTCGTTCACGATGTTCTGTATGGCGAGCATCGACGAAAGCAACTCGTGCGATGTGCCGAAATGGTAGAACTCGCCACCTGGCAACGGCAGTATCACGGTCTTCAGCGTGTTTACCGCCTCGTCCTTCACGCCTGGCTCATAGCCGAGAGCGCAGCCGAACTCGCCGTACATGTCGTAGTTCACCACCTCGCCCGTGGCTATGTCCGTTCCGTTGGTAGAACGCTGCATGAGCACTTTCACGGCGCGGTCGGAGAGAATCCATACACCGATGTCGGTGAGGTAGAAGTGGTCGGTGAGCAGTGACGAGAGTGTCTCCACCGACGGCTTCTGAAGCATACACTTCAGCTCGGTTGGCTTTTCGCGCGTACTAACGAACACGCCGTGGTCCTTCGCTATCTCCGGGCCGAGCCACAGACCGTAGCATACGATGTCCGCATCCTCGGGTATCGGCTGCAGCGGTTCGGTGGAGCGTATGTACACGTCGCCGCTCACTATCATAGTGTTCAGACCGCGTGGGGCGATGTCCATGATGCGCTTGTAGAGCGGCACCTGCAGCGACAGCAGGTTCTGGTTCAGACTCTGTCCGCGTTCCCAGCGGAACACTGGCAGCGGTGTAAGTATCTTGCCCGATGGAGCGTAAGACGGCAGTCGTCTGCTCTGTCCGCCGGCGTGTAAGAGTAGTCGCTTGTCGGCAGCCAACCATTCGTCGAAGCTCATAGCGTCAGCGTTTTGCGCCTTGTAGTCTTCGTAAGCTGCGCGCAGCAACCATGTAGTGCCACCGCCCGAGCCGAGTTTCTTGCCCACAGGGTCGTTTGTACAGAACCACTCACTCTGTGGCAGTTCGGTTATCTCGTGGAAACTGCCCACAAGATTTTGGGGCAGCGATAAAAGTTTCTTCATTTGCTGTCTGTATTTGTGTTAAGTTATATATAATAAGGTGTGTTGAGGTGTTGTGGTGTTGAGGTGTTGAGGTGTTGTGGTGTTGAGATGTTGTGGTGTTGAGAATTGCAAATCTCACCATCTCACCATCTCACCATCTCACCACCTCACCATCTATTCATACAAATAGAACATACGCTCCATCATTTGCCATTTCTCGTCGCTCGTTGCTTCTGCCGAACAGTTCTGGAACTCAGCCACATGCTTCTCCCATTCCTCCTGGCGGGGTAGGGTGGCGAGACGCTCCATGGCTGCATCCCAATCGAAGTCGACTGGTGCATCCACAATCATCACTAAGCGGTTGCCCAAGATGTAAATCTCCATCTCTAAGATGCCAACCGCCTTAATTCCCTCCTTTATCTCGTCCCAGAAATGCTCCTGGTCGTGAGCCTCGCGGTACTTGCGAATAAGTTCACTGTCGTCCTTCAAGTCCATGGTCTGCACGAAACGCTTCGTAGGCACACCATATTCCTTGCTTCTATATCCTTCTGTCATAACGATGTGATTTAGTGAGTTTTATACATTATACCTTACAAAGGTACGTAAACAATCGCACAATACAAATAAAAACCGCCAAATTTGTGTCCGAAAAGTAGTTATTTGCATATTTAATTGTAACTTTGCAAAGCTATTTTTATTGCGAAATGATTGAATAAACAAGAAGACTAACATGTGGTTTAATTTTTTCAAGGAATTTATTTTGTGGCTCTCAGATATTGATGCCCGTCTGTTGCTTATTGTGAATGGCGCACATAGTCCGTTCTTCGATTCCGTAATGTGGTGTATCAGTGGACGTTGGATATGGGTACCATTCTATGCCGTGCTTGCCTATCTGCTCTTTCGTCGCATGTCCTGGAAGCGTGCTTCGATCTGTTTGGTCACCATCGGACTGATTATCTTGGCGGCTGATCAAACATGTGCAACACTCATACGTCCGGAGATAGGCAGACTGCGTCCTGCCAATCTCAACAATCCGTTGTCGTCCTTCGTGCATGTCGTCAATGGTTATCGTGGTGGTAGATATGGTTTCCCGTCTTGTCACGCAGCCAACACCTTTGCCCTCGCCGTCTTCATGTCGCTCGTCATTCGTCATAAGTGGTTCACAGTGATGATGTTCTCGTGGGCGTTCGTCGTTAGCTACTCGCGTATGTACCTCGGTGTTCATTACTTTGGCGACCTCTTCTGTGGTGCCACTATCGGTTCGCTCTTCGCCGTCCTCTTCTATTATCTACAAAACTATTTGTTCAAACGTCTAAATATATAGTACTATCTTAGGAGGGTATGGCATCCCTGCCATACCCACGCACCCCTCTTCCCACGCTTGCCCCCTCTTTTCCCACGCTTGCCCCCTCTTTCCCACGCTTGCACCCCTCTTTCTTCCGCTTCACGCTCTTCTTTCCCCTCGTTCACCCCATCTCTTTTCCTCTTCATACTCCCTACTTTTGTCATCCGCATCGACCGACGCAGATGCTCGTATCGACCGACGCAGACATCCGCACCGACCGACGCAGACATCCGCACCGACCGACGCAGATGCTCGTATCGACCGACGCAGATGACTTTTGTTGATGTTTCGCAGTGCCAAACCTTTACTTTCACAAAGAGAAGTGTTCAGTTAGTATATGGCAGGGCTTTGACAAAAACCGATAAAACACCCTATTGTGGGCAAAACCCTTTTATTGGTGCAGCAAGCTGCACTTAGCCCACAATAGGGCGATAAACATAAAAAACATTAGCCACTCAACTCCTTTGGCGTTACAATAAATTTGAGTAACTTTGCGCTACCATAAATCAAAATAGCTATATTTAATGTATCGACTGATAACCACTATACTATTAGGCGTTGCCTTTGCGGCAACCATAACGGCAGCTCCTGCCTCCCCACGCCACTGGCGACCAACCCTTGCCGACCTCGACCGCGTGATAGACAGCAGCAACGTGTACTACCGCCAGTACGAGCAACGCATTGCCAAGGCTAAGCAGAAGCTGAGCCGAGCAACCAACGATGCCGACCGACTGGACCTTACCCGGCAGCTCTTCTTTATGTACAAGCAGTTTGTGCTCGATTCGGCTTACGTCTATGCCGACCGCAAGCTGCAAGTGGCGCAACGCATCGGCAACAAGGAGGAGGTGCAGTTTACACAGCTCGACATTGCCGCCATATTGATTAAGAACGGCGACTATATTGCTGCCATTCGCCAGCTGCAATCGTTAGACCGGCCCTCGATGTCGACCAGCGTGCAAACCTACTACTACAGTTTGTACGGCGAGCTGTACGAGTCAAAGCGCCTGACAGCCCTTACCAAAGCCCAAAAAGATTACTACGAGCACCTGCGTGTGAGCTACCGCGACTCCCTGCGCAATCTTCAAACCACGAAATCGATATGGGACACCGCCGAGTTTCTTCGCACGCGCCACAAATACACCGATGCCTTGCACCTTCTTGTAAAGGCTTACGACAACCTTGACGTAAGCAACCGCGACATGGGATACATAGCCTACGCCATCGCCGATATATACGACAAGGTAGACGATACGGAGCGTGTGAAGCAGTATCTCATAATTTCGGCAATATCCGACATCAAGAACAGTGTGCGCGAATATATCTCCCTGCGCCGCCTCGCCATCATATTATATGAGGAGGGCGATGTTGACAGAGCCTACCGCTATATGCGTAAGTCGCTTGAGGATGCCACCGAGTGCAATGCCAAGCTACGCATATTCGAGGTGTCGGACGTGCTGCCCATTATCGACAAGGCTTACGACAGCATGAAGGCAGCCGAGCGTCGCCACCTTACAGTGGGGTTGGCGGTTGTGGTGGTGCTGCTTGTGCTGCTTGTGTGCATGGTGTTCTACACCGGCAAGCAGCTCAGGCACATAGCCCAGGCACGCCGACAGCTGCTTAAGTCGAACGAGAGCCTTGCCGAGATGAACAGCAAGCTAAACTCGCTCAACACCCAGATAACCTCTACGAACGAGCAGCTTAACGACGCCAACAGCAGGCTTCGCGAGTCGAACGCCTCCCTTGGCGAGGCAAATAAGATTAAGAACATATACATAATGGAGTTTATGTCGAAGTGCTCGTCGTACATCGACAAGCTCGAGGCATACCGCCGCTCGCTCAACAAGCTTGCCGCTGCAGGCATGGTGAGCGAGCTGTACCGCAAGCTAAAGTCGAAGACCATTATCGACGACGAGGTGGAAGAGTTCTTTGAAGACTTCGACCGCATCTTCCTCAAGATATTCCCGAGCTTTGTGTCAACGTTTAACGCGTTGCTTCGCCCCGAAGAGTCGATAAAGCCTAAGCACGAGGGCAGGCTCAGCACCGAGCTGCGCATCTATGCCTTGATGCGTCTTGGTATTGTGGAGAACGAGAATATAGCCTCCTTCCTGCGCTGCTCAAAGCAGACCGTATACTCGTACCGCTCGCGCATACGTCTGCGCTCGTTATGCCCCGACGACTTTGAAAACCAGGTGCTGCGCATAGAATGATGCTTGACTATTGTCAAGCATCTATCTGTACAGCATCTGTATTTTATGACACCATTGAAAAACACAACTCATTGAAAACCAGTGAAAACACCTTGTAAAACGTTTGTATTTTTGCGATACACTCTTCTTGCGTATATTTAAAAGTGATAATTTTGCAAAAACATTAAACAACATCAAATAATTAAAAACCACTTATTACATTATGAATATAAGGTATCCCTTATTATACTCCGTAATGTTAGCGCCTATGGCATCGGCTCCGCTTGTGCCGACAACGGCTGCACCAGCCTTCATGCTCCAGCAACAGCAAAAGGGCATAAAGGTCAGTGGTACTGTTGTCGATGGCGAGAACAGTCCGCTTATAGGCGTGAGCGTCACCGTCAAGGGGGCTCATATAATATTGTTGTGTTTTTAACAATCTGCATTTCTTATGCAAACAA